>VFSW01000150.1_pt1 | contig 90302 bp, 86 predicted proteins | sample 5358111 | NCBI WGS metagenome assembly VFSW01 (sample SAMN11554181, study PRJNA540505) | mine drainage metagenome | isolation source: sediment from site ElyBrook_90M | place: USA: Ely Copper Mine, Vershire, VT | collected 2017 | reverse complement strand
GGGGCGCGGGTGCTGGCGCGGCTGCGCCGGGTGGGGCCGGATAAATACGAAGGCCGCACGCTCAAACGCATCACCGAAAAAACCGGCAGTATCATCGGGGTGTTTCGCGCCGAGGGGGCCGGCGGGCGGATTGAACCAACCGATAAGAAGCAGAAGGCCGAATGGGTGGTGCCTGCCTCCGAGACGATGGGCGCGACCAGTGGTGAGATTGTGAGGGCCGAACCCCTGCCCGGCTCCGGTTATGGGCCGAAGCCTGCGCGGGTGACCGAGTGCCTGGGTCAGGTGACGGATGCACGCTCGGTCAGTTTGATTGCGATTGCAACACATGAAATTCCGGTGGACTTTCCTGATGCCGCGGTGAAGGAAGCCGAACGCGCCAAAGCCACACCGTTGGGCAAGCGGACTGATTTGCGCGAAGTTGGGCTGATTACGATCGATGGCGCTGATGCCAGAGATTTTGACGACGCGGTGTTCGCGGAGCCGGTTGATAAGGGGATGCGGCTGATCGTGGCGATCGCCGATGTGGCGCATTATGTGAAGCCTGACTCGGCGTTGGATGTCTCGGCCCGCGAGCGCGGCAATTCCTGTTACTTCCCCGACCGGGTGGTGCCGATGCTGCCCGAAGCGCTCTCGAACGGTTGGTGCAGCTTGAAGCCGCATGAGGACCGGGGGTGCTTGTTTGTCGAGATGGTCATCAACGCCGAGGGGCGTAAACAATCGCATAAGTTCGGGCGCGGGCTGATGCGCTCGGCAGCGCGTAAAACCTATGAGGAGGTGCAGGCCGAGCACGATGCGCACCCAAACGCGCATGCCAATTTGTTCGCGGCATTCGCAGCTCTGTCGGCCGCGCGCACCGCTCGTGGCACGCTGGATTTGGATTTGCCGGAGCGCAAGGTTGAGCTGACGCCGGATGGTCAGGTGGCGAGCATCGCGCCCCGACCTCGGCTGAATAGCCACCGGCTGATCGAGGAATTCATGATTTTGGCCAATGTGTGCGCCGCCGAGGAGTTGGAGCACCACAAACTACCCTGCATGTACCGGCTGCACGCGCCGCCCAGCCCGGAGAAAATTGATAATCTGCGCAGCTTCCTGGCGACTTTGGATATTTCGCTAAAGGCCGCCGACCAGTTGCACCCGCGTGACTTGGACCATGTGCTGAAACTGGTGGCCGGAACGGATAAGGCGGTGCTGGTGAATGAGACCATGTTGCGCAGCCAGTCTCAGGCGGAATACGGGCCGGACAACATCGGGCATTTTGGCCTGGCACTGACGAAATATGCGCATTTCACGTCGCCGATTCGCCGCTATGCGGATTTGCTGGTGCACCGTGCGCTTATCACAGGGCTGAACCTGGGCAAGGACGGTCTGACGGTGGCCGAGATCGCGAAGTTTGCAGACACCGCCGAGCATATTACCGCCACTGAGCGCCGCGCCACCCTGGCGGAGCGCGATTCCACCGACCGCTACCTTGCGCTGTATTTGCAACACCGCGTGGGAGAGTTGTTCGAGGGGCGGATTTCCGGGGTGACGAAGTTCGGCTTATTCGTCACTTTATCAGAAACAGGGGCGAGTGGGTTTGCGCCGATGGCGAGTTTACCGGATGATTATTGGGTGCATGACGAGGCCAGCCAGAGCCTGATCGGTAAGCGCACCCGTCTTTCGTTCCAATTGGCCCAAAATATTGAAGTGCGGCTGGCGGAAGCCAAGCCGGTAACCGGCGGTTTACTGTTCAATATTATTACCGGCGCCACCGCCAGCGCACCACGGGTGCCAAAGCGCTTCATTCCACCACTAAAGTCTAAACCGAAACGCCGAAGGTGAGCCGCCGCGCCATATTGCTGCTGCTGATTATTGCTCTGCCAATGGCGGGCTGGGCGAAGCCTGCCCTGGCAGCGACCGCGTTTGATACGGCGACGGCGGCCTCGGTGTGGGGGGCGGCGCTATCATATATCGCACCACGCTCGCTTGAACCGTTGAGCGTACCGCAAATGACCTTGTGGGGGCTGAACGGCTTGACCGCGCTGGACCCGGATTTGAACGCGACCTTGCAGGATAACCAGATACGGCTGTACGGCCCGGAACAATTATTGATCGCGGTACCGGCACCGGCTCCCAATGACGCGGCAGGTTGGGGAAAGGCGGCGGCGGCGGTGGCACAGGCGGCTTATGCGGCCTCGCCGGGGTTGCAGCAGGCGGGCACGCAGGGTGTGATTGGCAGCTTTTTTGATGAATTATTCAACCATTTCGACCCTTATTCGCGTTACGAGCCGCCTTTGCAGGCCGCACAGGACCAACTGATGATCACCGGCATTGCCGGGGCGGGGCTGACGCTGGGCCGTCAGGACAACAAGGTTGTGATCACCGCCGTTGCCGCTGCCGGCCCTGCCGCTGAAGCAGGAATGGCGACGGGATCAACAGTGCTCGCGATTGACGGTAAGCCCGCTTACGCGAGCCAGATTACGCAATTGAACAGCCGGTTAAACGGTATTCAGGGCAGCAGCATCACCCTACGGGTGGCTGATGCGAACAACCCCGCCGCCGGCAGTGACATCACGCTCACCCGGGCGCTGGTACCACCGCAAACGGTGTTTGATGAGACCAAGGACAGCGCCATACCAGGAGCGCTGGTGTTAAAAATCGCCGGGTTCAACAAAGGCACCAGTGACCAGTTTTCAGCCGCGCTGGAGTCGGGGCTGAGTATGTCCCCCGCCCCAGCGAGCCTGGTTTTGGATTTGCGTGGCAACCGGGGCGGTGTGTTGCGCCAGGCTGTGCTGATTGCCGACTCCCTTTTGGCGAGCGGTAAAATTGTTGAAGCCGCAGGGCGCGATGTTGATGCTGACCAGAATTTCACCGCCGAAGGGAGCGATTTAACCGCAGGGTTACCGATGGTGGTTTTGGTGGATGGGCAAACTGCCAGTGCCGCCGAAATTCTGGCCGCCGCCCTGGCCGATGACCGCCGCGCCGTGGTGGTAGGCAGTGCGACGCTTGGCAAGGGCCTGGTTCAAACCGTCACGTCGCTGCCCGATGGTGGTGAGCTTTACGTGACCTGGAGCCGGGTTTTGGCGCCACGCGGCTGGCCGTTGCAGACCCTGGGTGTTTTGCCGCAGGTGTGCACCAGCCTCGGCGAGGCTGGTTTGCATGGCCAGCTTGCGGCGCTGTACCGCGGGGTGAACAAGCTAGCCCCTGCCCTGGCGGCCTCACGAGCGGCACGGGCCCCGCTGGGGGTCGATAAAATTCTGGACATACGCAACCAGTGTCCCGCCGATATTGGCGGGAACCTCGATTTCACAGCAGCGCGGGCACTTTTAGCCTCCAAAACGGCCTACAACGCTGCATTGCTGCCGCCCTGAATGTAATCAGCCCTTGACCAAAGCCGCCCCGATGGGGCATACGCCCGCGACTGGAGATCGATATCATGGCCAAATCTAACGTAGTTCAAATCAAGCTTATTTCGACCGCGGACACTGGTTACTTTTATGTGACCAAAAAGAACGCGCGTGCGCAGACCACCAAGCTGGAGCTGAACAAGTACGACCCCGTTGTGCGCAAGCATGTGAAGTTCAAAGAAGCCAAAATCAAGTAAGGTTTTGCGCTCAAGCGGCCCGGCGCTGCCAACGGCTCGGTTGCCGCAGAGGTTTCTGCCCTGGATTCAGGCGCTGCGGGCATTAGCGGCTTTCTCGGTCGCTTTTAGTCATGTTGAATATGATGCCGTGAATAATGGCGGCGACCCTTCTGGGGTTTTGACCGCCATTATGAATTTCATGCCCTGGGTGGCCGGGGTTGATATTTTTTTCGTCATTTCCGGCTTTGTGATCGTGCACGCTTCGGCTTCATTGTTCGGAGTGGCTCGTGGGCCACTGGTATTCCTGCGCCGAAGACTGGCACGAATTGTGCCACTTTACTGGATCGTCAGCAGTGGTTTCCTCCTGATATTACTGCTGGACCGGCACGAAATTCATGGTGACATTGGCAGCCCTTTATATTGCTTCGCCAGTTATTTTTTCATTCCCATGATGCGTCCTGACGGCATGGTACAACCGGCCTACGGACTCGGCTGGACCTTGAACTATGAGATGTTTTTCTACCTGGTCTTCACGCCGTTTCTGCTGCTCACCCGCTATAAAGCGGTAGCGGGCGCGGTGGCGCTGTTAGGTTTGTTCGTGCTAACAGGACAATTGATGCATTTTCATAATGTTCAATTTTCTTATTGGTCTAATCTGATTATTTTAGAATTCTGCGCGGGAATGATGATCGCGCTGGTGTTTGCGCGAGGGGTTCGGCTGCCAGAATGGCTGCGGCCGCTGTTGATCGTGGTGGCCGTCATCGCGCTGCATTTTAACGCCGGGCGGACACTGGAGTGGCGGGCGCTGGCGTTTGGGGCTCCGGCAACCTTGATGGTTGGTGCTGCGTGTTTAGGGCGTTCGCCGGCGGTGTTGAATACGCTTGAGCGCTGGCTGGTACGGCTGGGGGATGCGTCGTACGCAATGTATCTGATCCATCCGTTCGTGATCCGTAGTTTTTCAATTCTATGGCGGCATTTGCATTTAACATCAGAGTTGGCTGGCGTAACCTACGTAATTGTAGTGCTGGCCGTGGCGCAGAGTGGCGCCTTGCTGATCAACCAAACGCTCGAACGGCGGATAGCCCTATTTTTTCGGCGCTCGCCCGCTGCCGCTTAACTGCTTTACGAATTTTTTATGGTCGGCCTCGGTCTGGTCGCCATAGGCCTCCGCCCAACTGGCCATGGCGAGGTCGAGCGTTTCAGAAGCACCGCAATAGCCGCTGATAACGGCGGCATCGCCCACCCGGGCGTGGGCGCGGGCCAGCAGGGCGCCGTAACCGAAGGCGAAAAAATTGAAGGGCTGGCCATAGAGAAATTCAGTGGGGATGGCGCCTTTGAAGTTGCGCATCTGTCGGACGTAATACGGCCGCTCGTCCATGGTGGTCCAGCCTAGCAGCGGGTCGCCGGCGGCTTGCAACAGGCGCTGGCCGTACACCACACGCTGGCCTTCGTGCTTGTAAGGCTTGGGCAGTACCGGCAGGTAGGGTGCCAGGGCGGCGGGTGCCGCTTCCTTGAATTGCAGAAAAAGCCCGTCATCATCGCCATTGCCGATCAGCATGATGAGGTAGGCGCGCAGTCCCACGCTGCCCACGCCAACCACGCGGCGGACGATATCCACAATGTGATAGCGCCGGATCATGTATTGGCGCTCTGGGGCGAGTGTTTCGATGTAGTCACGCAACGCCGCGACGATTTGGGCTTTCAAGGCAGGCTCAACCGCCGTGGTGATCGGGGCGTCGAGCTTGATGTGCCATCTGCCGTTGCAATCGCGCTCGGCGGCGGTTTCCAGGAAGGTGGTATTGTTGGTGGCGCGGGCTTTAGCAACCGATTTGCGGATGATGGCGGCGGTTTTTTTATCGAGCTTCATCTGCCGCTGGTCCATCCGCTCCGGCACGGTATGGCGATTCCAGAGTTCCAGCACTGGCAGGCTTTGCAAGCGGTTGAGCGAGAAGCGGTATCCATTCACCGCGGCCATCACGGCCCTTTTGCGTTCCTTCCGCGATAAACCATTTTCACGGCCTGAAAGATTTATACTGGCGGTCAGACGTTTGAGGTCATATTCCCAAGGGCCGATGGTGGCTTCATCGAAATCATTGAGGTCGAGCACCACCTGGTCCTGCGCGGTGCCGAACAGCCCGAAATTATCGACATGGCAATCACCATCGACCACCACATCGAGCCCCATGGTTTTGGTTTGCGCCAGGTCCCAGGCCATCACCACCGCCGCCCCGCGCAAAAAGGCAAAAGGCGAAGAAGCCATGCGCTCCATGCGGATTTTCACCAACTCCGGCACCCGGCCTTGGTTGCTGGCGTTTATCAGCTCAAGCGGGTCTGGCCGGTGCCGGGCGGGCTGCCAGCCGACGTGGGATTCGCGCGGGTTATGCGCCCGCAACGCCCGGCCCGTGGCCTCACGCACCTCCCATGGCGCAGAGGCGGTGGTTAGCGTCTCCACCTCAGTATTGCGTGGCTCCACCACTGCGCCCTTCGCCAGGCTCTTGACCAGCTTCGCCGGTGCCCCTTGCAACTTGGCTGCCTGGGCGGCTGACATAGAGCGGTGGCCAGCGGGTTTTGGTTGTTTCATGGGAGAAGCAAGGCCGAAGCAAAGAAATTGTCAAATAACAGCGGAAGCATTGCGGGCCTTTGCCTGCAGGTGGTTAAATGATTACCAGAGATTAGTTGTAATTTTCCGAAGGTAGCGTTCACTGTGGTAAAACATCTTTTAGAAACTGTTCATGTCATTGGCGCATCGGGCCGCTCCGGCAGCGCATTATGCCTTGGCTTGGCCACTCAGAACATCAATGTCATCCCAGTGGTACGGAATGCAGCACGCTTTACCGCGCTACCGGTCAAACCACTCATTGCAGATTTAACCGATATTGCATCGCTGACCATCGCGCTCGCAAATGCAACGCATATCGTTTCGGGAGCCCATGCTAGATACGCTGAAACGATTATAAAAGCTGCGCCCGTCGATGCAACCTTGGTATTACTCGGCAGCACCCGCAAATTTTCGCAATGGCCGGATGATCATGGTAACGGAGTCTTAAAAGGTGAGCACGCATTTCTTACCTCGGACCGGCGCGGTGTGATGCTGCACCCCACGATGATTTATGGCGCCGATGGTGAGAATAACGTGCAGCGATTGGCGCACTTGCTAAGCCGGCTGCCTGTCGTTCCATTGCCGGGTGCTGGTCGGGCCTTGGTTCAGCCAATTTACCAGGATGATGTCACAAAATCGATATTAGCCGCACTTGCTCACAGATGGTCTGGTCCGAACGCAATGGTGATCGCGGGCCCTGAGGCCGTCACTTATGCTGACTTCGTCCGCGGTGTGGCCAGCGCTGCCACACTGGCCACACCGCGGATTATTCCATTGCCCGTATGGCTATTACAGAGCTTGGCGCCAGCTTTGCGTTTTATTCCCAAAATGCCACATGTCGGCGGCGATGAAATCAAGCGGCTGCTCGAAGATAAAAACTTCGATATCCAACCGATGCGTCAGATTTTACAAATTCAACCAACGCCCTTGGCAGATGGACTACGCAAGACGTTTAACTAGCCACATTGCGATTTACAATCTCCCACCCCGTCTCCGAGGTCAGTTTGGTCATGGCGTGGAATTTGCTGCCGCGTTCATCGGCGGCGTTGCCGGCGAGCGAGCGGGCGTACACGCCTTCGGCGATGGCCGCACTTCGGAACATCGAGAAACCGAGGTAGAAGTTCCAATTTTCAATCCCAGCGCGGCCGGTGCGTTTGCAATAAATTGCCAGCATTTCGGCTTCGGATTTTAGCCCGTGTTCGGCGAGATTGACGCTGGCATAGCCCGAGTAGGCGGGCCCGGCTTTATCGGGCATATGAAACGCCATGCAGCAATAGGCTAAATCCGCCAGTGGATGCCCGAGGGTTGAGAGTTCCCAGTCCAGCACAGCGATGATACGCGGTTCGGTAGGGTGGATCATCATGTTGCCGAGTCGGAAATCACCATGCACGATCGAGGTGGTCTCTTCGGCTGGAATATTGGCGGAGAGATAGCCGATAAGGTTGTTCATCGCCGGCAAATCCTCGGTACAGGAGGCGATATATTGCTTGCTCCAGCGCTCGATCTGGCGGGCGATATAGTTGCTGGGTTTGCCATAATCAGCGAGACCGAGCACGGTATAATCGGCAGCGTGCAAAGCACCGATGGTATCAAAAAGCTGCGTCTGGATGGCGCCGCGCTCCGCCGGTTGCAACTCGCTCATCATCACATCCGAGAATACCCGACCTTCGAGAAATTCCATGACATAGAATTCCGTACCGATGACGGCGATATCGGTGCAGTAATGGAACATTTTGGCAACCGGAACGCCAGAGCCGTTTAAGGCTTTTTGAATACGGTATTCGCGGTCGATCATGTGTGCGGAAGGCAGCAAATGGCCGGGAGGTTTTTTCCGCAGCACATATTTTTGGGTGGGTGTGGCGATGAGGTAGGTAGGGTTGGATTGCCCACCCTGAAATTGTTGCAAGCTGGCAGGCATAGCAAAACCACCAACATGGCTCTGCAGATATTCAAATAATTTTGCCGTATCGAGCCGGTGCGCCGCCAATGGCTCGATGAGTTGGGGGGCGCTGCTCATGCAAAGCGGCTGGTGGTAACGGTGCCGCCATCGACCACGATCGATTGCCCGGTGATATAAGCCGCCGCACGGGTGGCAAGGAACGCGCCGACGCCGCCGAGGTCCTCGACCTCGCCGATGCGCCCCAGCGGCGTGTGGGCTTCGGTGATTTTCAAAGTTTCAGGGTTTTCCCAGAGAGCTTTGGCAAAGTCGGTACGCACCAAGCCGGGCAGAATGGCATTGACGCGAATTTTCTTTGGCCCCCACTCCACCGCGAGATTCTTCACCAACGCCACATCTGCTAGTTTGGAAATATTATAGGCCGGGATCAACGTGTTGCCGTGCAGCGCGCCGATCGATGAAATAATTGTGAAACTGCCGCCGCCTTGTTTGGCGATTTCCGGCATTGCCATATTCGCCAGCCACAGATTTGATTTGATGTTGACGGCCATGATTTTATCCCAGGCTTCATCGGAAACCGTGGAGAGCGGGCCGTAATGCGGGTTTACCGCGACGTTGGCCACCACATGGTCGAGCTTGCCGAAAGCCGCCAAAGTGGCAGCGATTAAAGCTGCAAGTTCATCCTTCCGGCCGGTGTTGCATGTCAGCGCGATGGCCTTGCCGCCTTTGGCGATGATGCCATCACGCACCGCCTCGCAGGGCTCCAGCTTACGAGAACAAATCACCACCGAGGCGCCCATATCCGCCATGGTTTCAGCAATGGCGCGGCCAATGCCGCGCGACGAGCCGGTGATGATGGCCACTTGGCCGTCGAGACGGAATAAATTGCTCATCTGGAGGTTTCCCTAATCGTTATAGCCTCAAAATCCGGGGGGAAGGGCGTGCTGTCAATAGGTGGTGCGCCGGGCTTGCGTTGAGGCTATTACCGCCGCAAAGTGACGTTAACGATAACCTCCGAGGGACCCGCACGATGACGATGACTTATTCACCCAAGGTTGAAGCCCTGCGCGCACGGCTGCTGGATTTCATGGCCGAGCATATTTACCCGAACGAAAACGCGCTGTTTGAGGCCTCGCACCTGGCAACCGACCGGTGGCAGCCGTTGGTTTTGCTGCAGCAGATCAAGGAGAAGGCCAAGGCGGCGGGCTTGTGGAACCTGTTCCTGCCAGAGAGCGAGTTGGGCGCCGGGCTAACCAACACCGAATACGCGCCGCTGGCGGAGATCATGGGCCGCTCGCCATTTGCGCCAGAGGCTTTCAACTGCTCGGCCCCCGATACCGGCAACATGGAAGTGTTCGTGCGCTATGGTACGGCTGAGCAAAAGGAGCGCTGGCTGAAGCCGCTGTTGGCCGGCGAAATCCGCTCAGCGTTTGCGATGACTGAGCCGAATGTGGCGTCGTCGGATGCTACCAACATCGAAACCTCAATCATTCGAGATGGCGATGAATATATAATCAACGGACACAAATGGTGGACCTCGGGTGCGCCGGACCCACGCTGTAAAGTGCTGATCGTGATGGGGAAATCAGACCCGACGAACCCCGATCGGTATAAGCAGCAATCGATGATTCTGGTGCCGAACCCGCATCCAGGTGTGACGATGAAACGGGCGTTGCCGGTGTTTGGAGGCGATGATGCGCCGCATGGCCATGCCGAAATGATATTTGAGAATGTGCGGGTGCCGGCCTCCAACATGCTGTTGGGCGAGGGTCGCGGGTTTGAAATTGCGCAAGGGCGTTTGGGGCCAGGACGTATCCACCACTGTATGCGCTCGATTGGTTGCGCGGAGCGGGCGCTGGAGAGAATGATAAGGCGGCTTAACCAGCGTGTGGCGTTCGGCAAGCCGGTGGCCGAGCAAAGCCTGTGGCGCGAGCGGATTGCGGAGTCGCGGATCATGATCGATCAGGCGCGGCTGCTGTGCCTGCACGCGGCGCATTTGATGGATACAGTCGGCAACAAGCACGCGAAGGCCGAGATTGCGATGATCAAGGTAGTGGCACCAAACATTGCCTATAAAATCGTCGATTGGGCCATCCAGTCGTTCGGCGGCGGCGGTATGGCCGACACCTGGCTTGCGGCGGCGCACACCTGGCAACGGGCGTTGCGCTTTGCTGATGGACCAGACGAGGTGCATCGTGACCAGTTGGGCCGCATGGAGATCAAGCGGTGGGCCAACACCGACCCGGCCCGCACCGGCGGTTGGGGCGATGTGATGGTGGCTGATGGGATTTCTCACCCAGGGTTGCCGATTTAATGCGGGCAGTGGTGTGCTCGGCCTGGGGCGGGCCGGAATTGCTGAGCGTGCAGGAAATACCTGCACCTTCGGTAAAGCCTGGCGAAGTGATGGTGAAAATCCGCGCTGCTGGTGTGAATTTTCCTGATGTGCTGATGATCCAGAAAAAATATCAGGTGCAGCCGGAATTACCTTTTACGCCGGGTGCTGAAATCAGCGGCGATGTGATGGCTGTTGGTGAGGGCGTGACGGCGCTACAGGTGGGAGACCGCGTAGCGGCGTTGTGTTCGCTGGGCGGGTTCGCTGAGGCCGTGACAGTTGATGCTGGCAAATGCGTGAAGATTCCAAATGTTTTGAGTTACGATATCGCGGCGGGCTTCATGCTGGCCTATGGTACATCGTGGCACGCGGTACGTGACCGGGGGGCATTACAGCCCAACGAGACGATGCTGGTGCTAGGTGCTGCCGGTGGTGTGGGCTTGGCAGCGGTCGAGATCGGCAAGGCGATTGGCGCTAAAGTTGTAGCGGCAGCCTCATCCGATGAAAAATGCGCGATCTGCCTGGCGCATGGTGCGGATGACGTGATTAATTATAGCACCGAGGATTTACGCGAGGGTATTAAGCGCACCTGCGGACGCGGGCCGGATGTGATTTATGACCCGGTGGGAGGCAAATATACCGAAGCCGCATTTCGCTCGATTGGCTGGCGCGGACGGCATTTGATCATTGGGTTTGCCGCAGGCGATATCCCTGCCCTGCCATTAAATTTGGCGTTGTTGAAGGGGGCTTCGCTCGTCGGCGTATTCTGGGGCGATTTTGCCAGGCGCGAGCCGCAAAATAATTTGAAGGGCATGGCTGAGATGCTAGGCTGGATGAAGCAGGGTAAAATTAAACCGCTGATCTCTAAAACCTATAGTCTGGACGAGGTTCCGCAAGCGTTGCAGGATATGGCGGCGCGGAAAGTGACTGGTAAAATTGTGGTGCGGCCATGAAGGAATTTGCCGACAAAGTGGCGGTGATTACTGGCGCCGGTAGCGGCTTCGGGCGTGAATTTGCACGGGAAGCGGCGGCGCTGCGCATGAAGATGGTACTGGCCGACATCAATGCCGAGGCGCTGGCTGCGGTGGCCGAGGAAATGCGGGCACAGGGAGCGGACGTGCTGGCGATGCGTACCGATGTGAGCCGGGCGGAGGATATGGAAGCCCTGGCGGTAGCGAGCTTCGAGCGTTTCGGGAGCGTGCAGTTATTGTTCAACAATGCTGGTGTCGGCGTTGGTGGCTTTGTGTGGGAAAACTCCGTCAAGGATTGGGCGTGGGTGCTGGGGGTGAATGTGTGGAGCGTCATCCATGGCATCCGGCTGTTTGTGCCCAAAATGCTGGCGCAGGGTGATGCGTGCCATATTGTAAACACTGCCTCGGTGGCTGGATTATTATCAGCTCAGACCATGGGTGTTTATAATGTGAGCAAGCACGCGGTGGTGACACTTTCAGAGACTTTGTATCAGGATTTGCGCGTTGCGAATGCCAATATCGGCGTGACAGTGTTATGTCCGGCCTTTGTGAGCACGGGGATTGCAGCCTCTGAGCGTAACCGGCCGGCGGATATGCAAGATCATGCGCCCCTGACTGAAAGCCAGCAGATTGCCGCAGCGGCAACCATGAAGGCGGTGGAATCCGGACGGCTGACAGCGGCTGACGTGGCTGAAAAAACCTTTCAGTGCATCAAGGAAAATCGGTTTTATTGTCTGACGCACCCGAAGATTCTGGGCTCGGTTGAGTTGCGGATGCAGGATATTTTGGCGCAGCGTAACCCTAGTGATCCGTTTTCATTCAAACCTGAAGTTACGCCAAATATATGAACGGCAGTGCGACAATTTTCAAAGCGACAGACTAATGATACCGATTGAATTACTCTCCTGCAATGGAGATTCACCTTGGTATTTTATGTAAATAGCAAAGGCTGCCAAGCTCAAAATCAACATACAATAAAAATCAAATAACAGTCGCTCACCAGCCCGCCCACCGATTATGATAAAAATACCGCAGACTAATTGTATAATGGGCGCCACATGTATGTCTCTAAAGCGTCCAAACTGCTTAAAGCACCCCAAGGCAACTGCTAAACCAAATGGTAGTGTCAAAAGGTCGTAACTCATCAAACGCGGGTACAACAACAGGCAAACTGTAATTCCAAGTTGATATTTTTTTACTTGATCGTTGAGGCAAAGTTCCGAGATGGTCAGTCCGGCACTTAATATTATGATTACAAAAATGCTGTATAAAAAAAGCAGAAGGCCCAATGATTTTATCTGCTCTATAAATGGCAAGCCAAGGAATGAATTTCCGTGATCCGCAAAAAATGCGGAATTATGTGCCGCCAACTGCCACGTGATAAAGGTTGCGTGGTCAAAGAGGTCGAATTGTAAAAAATAGATAGATGTACAGGTTAAACCTAAGCAGATTAAAAAAAGCCGTTGCCGTATCGGGTGATTTATAAATAAAAATAAGCCAAAATATACGGCAAATGTTGGCTTGATGATTGTGGCTAAAACAATGATCGGTACCAGTAGAATTGGCCTCGCGCCAAAGTAAACGGTTTGCAAAAATATCAGACCATGCAGAAAAATTGAGATATTTCCCGATGGTAAAGCGCTTCCGGGAATCTCGCCATAAAAAGGAGCTCGAAGAGATAGGTACTCATCGGGCCGGATTAGCCGACGCAAAATGTAGAATATTATACCAAAAAACATAAAACCATAGGCAGCAATTTCTAACGTCAACCCAAAATGCGTTTGGATTAACGAAAGAAAATTTGCGACAGCAGGAGGATAGACAAAAATTGTAGGCTGAGCGTTGGCGCAGGATACAGGCTGTGTGTACGGAGATAATTTATAGCTTACTGACGCGCCAGCGCATGAGAGTGCCTCAAAATCAACAAACCAATGGTGTTTATGTAAAATGTAACGAATACTGCCAATGATAAACGGTAACATAAAAATTATTGCAATATAGTTTTTTAAATTAAACCTCTTACATTGAGATTTTATTTCTTTATAGATCATAATTCCGCATAGAAGGAAAACTTCTATGGCGTCAACATGTTTTTACACATCTAGAAATGCTGCCAGCCAGGTTGGAGTATGCTTATTAAACTCCCAGACTGGTCAAGCGTTATAACATGAGCTACCCCCCTACTCATGGAGCCGATGCGTGTGATGGGGAGGACGCCGCATGCGGTGACTAGACGGTCAGCATTACCGGGCGGGGCCACAAGAAGTAGTTCGTAATCATCGCCCCCGGTGAGCCTGGCTTCGAGGTAGTTTTCGCCTAACAAAGCTGCCGCAGGAGACTTTGGAACGAGGTGCGCGTGAATGCTGGCAGTTAAGTTTGATGTCCGGCAGATATGACCCAGGTCCTGAACTAAGCCATCTGAGACATCGATAGCAGCACTGACAATACCAGCCAGTCTCAAGCCCATTCGTGGAGTCGGCAGCATTGAACGATCGGTGAGGTACCCTGAAGGATCATGCAGCGTGCCCTGGCGCGCTTGTAAGCCCAAAACCGCATCGCCGATGGTGCCGGTGACCCAAATATCGTCTCCAGGTTTTGCACCGCTGCGGCGTAGTGCCTCGCCGGGAGCTACAAACCCGATGAGCGTGGCGCTTAGTGAAATATGGGTTAGGGCTGAGGAACTATCCCCACCGAATAATTTAATACCGAACTCGGCTTGGTCTTTTGCTAAACCTTCCGCAAACTCCGCCAGCCAGCTTTCATCAGTCCCAGGTGGCAGCGCGGTTGTCAGCAAATAGCCGAGCGGTGTCGCGCCCATCGCCGCGAGGTCGGATAGGTTACGGCGCAATAATTTACGGGCAATCAGAGATGGTGGATCACCGGGGATGAAATGCACGCCTTCAAGCATTTGGTCAGTGGTAAAAACCAATTGCTGTCCGCAAGGCGGGGTGAATAATGCGGCATCGTCGATTAGCCCCAGCCCTTCTGGTCCGGCGAGCGGGGCTAAATAGCGGGCGATGCGGGAGAATTCATCACCCATGACATTTCAGGCGGCGGGAGAAAATTCAGCCGGGCGCAGCAAATGGGCCACGCGGTCCAGCACACCGTTGGCTAAACGCGATTCCTCACCAGCGAAAAATCCGTGCGCGACGTCGAGATATTCGTTGATGACCACTTTCGCCGGTGGACCATCAGCCATCCATAACTCGGCACCGCTCGCACGCAGCAGGGCACGCAACACGGGGTCAAGGCGCTCCAACGGCCAGGAATCCGGCAGCGCCTGCACGATCATGCTATCGATGACATCCTGCTGTTCAGTGGCGATGCGCACGATACGGGCGAACAACGGCACTTGGGCTTCCGTCAGATGGCCGTCATCGAGACCACCGCGGCCCGGTATGTTGCCGATTCGATGGCGGACAAACTGGTCTATCACGGTCTCGGGACTTTGAGCGGCTTGCTCGGCCTGGTAGAGCGCCTGCACGGCTGCCACACGCGAGAGGGTGCGTGGGCGCGGTTTGTTATTTTCAGTCATACGGCTTCCAATGTACGCGCGAGCGCGATTTGTTTCAGACACGCCACAGCGGCTTCAGCACCTTTATTGGAGCCAGTTTCACGCGACCTTGCTTCGGCCTGTGCTAAAGTATCAACGGTCAGCAAAGCTGTGCCCAGGCAAATACCAAATTGCAAAGCCACCTGCATCAATCCATCCATTGCGCTGGCGCAAATGAATTCGTAATGGTCGGTCTCCCCGCGCACCACGCAACCGAGCGCGATAAAACCATCAAATTTTTTACGGCCGCGCACAGCAATGCGAAGCGCCTGCGGTAATTCAAACGCACCAGCCACCTCTGCGGTCTCAACGGTTGCAGATACTGCTTTGAAAATTTCGAGCGCTGCCTGCTCCATCCCATTCACCACGCCGATATAATACGGCGCCTTGATGATGAGGATATGTGGCGCGGCACCTAGTAAATTTGGCGCAGCGGGTAACGGAGCGTCGGCTGTGCTCATGGGGTTTTTATATCCGGCACCACGATATCACGCTGCTCGACAATGTTCAGCCCGTAGCCTTCAAGACCGACGATGGTGCGCTTATGGTTGGACAACAAAATCATATCCTTGATGCCCAGATCGGTAAGAATTTGCGCACCCACGCCATAGTCCCGCAGGGCCGGTGTCAAGCGAACACCGTTGCTCAACTGGCGGATGCGCGATGATACGGCGTCGAGTTTTGACTCGCGGATTAGCACAACCACGCCGCGCGCAGCCTCGCGGATTTGTGCCATCGCGCCCTGCAAGGTAGCGAGGTGGGCGCCGCCCAGAATATCACCGATAGAATCAATCGCGTGCATCCGCACCAGCACCGGGGCCGGTACTGAAATATCGCCTTTGACCAAGGCCAGATGTTCAATTTTTTCAATCGAGTCCTCGAACGCGATCATCCGCCAGGTGCCGCCGTGGCCGTCAGAGACGATGCCGGTTTCTTTGCGTTTGACCAGTTTTTCGGTACGACCACGATACGCGATGAGGTCTGCGATGGTGCCTAGTTTGAGATTATGGCGTTGCGCAAACGAGATGAGATCCGGCAGGCGGGCCATGGTGCCATCGTCATTCATAATTTCGCAGATCACGCCAGCAGGAATTAAACCAGCAAGCCGCGCGATATCAACCGCTGCTTCAGTATGGCCAGCCCGCACCAGCGTGCCGCCCTCACGCGCCATTAAAGGAAATACGTGACCAGGTGTTACAATATCATCACGGCCCAACTCGGGGTTGATCGCCACCGCAACGGTGCGGGCGCGGTCAGCCGCTGAGATGCCAGTGGTCACACCCTCGCGGGCTTCGATGGAAACAGTGAAGGCGGTTTCATGACGTGAACCATTGGACTGGCTCATCAACGGCAGCCCAAGGCGCTCACAGCGGCCCCTGGTCATCGCCAGACAAATCAGGCCGCGGGCGTGCTTGGCCATAAAATTGATCGCATCGGGTGTGGCGAATTGCGCGGGAATAACAAGATCACCTTCGTTTTCACGGTCTTCGTCATCGACCAGAATAAATATCCGGCCAGCCCGCGCTTCTTCGATAATTTCGACGGCTGACGAAATATAATCGCGCAACGTTGAGGTTTTCATGCCATCCATAGTCAAGCAAACTCCCTAAGCCGCGCGACATAGCGGGCCAGCATGTCAATTTCAATATTCACAGCGTCACCTACCGCCAACGTCGCAAAGTTGGTGTGCTGCGTGGTATGCGGAATGATGTTGACGCCAAAGCATACGCCGTCAACTTCATTTACCGTCAGCGAAACGCCGTTGATGGCGATACTGCCTTTTGGGGCAACAAATTTTGCCAGCGCCACCGGCAGTTCAAAGCGCCAGCGGGTCGAGCCATTTTCCGGTGTCATTTCGATCACCACGGCCACACCATCAACATGGCCGGAAACCAGGTGCCCGCCGAGTTCATCGCCCAATTTCAACGAGCCTTCCAGATTGATATTGGCGCCTGGTTTCCACGCACCCAAAGTCGTTAGGCCCAGTGATTCCGCCGAAACTTCAACAGCAAACCAATCATCGCCGCGCTCAATCACGGTCAGGCAGCAACCGGAGCAAGCAATGGAGGCCCCGAGCTTCACAGCGTTGATGGCGGCCCATTCGCCGGTCGGCGGCACTGCGATGACAAAGCGGGCATCCCTGCCCTGCCCGATTGGTAGAACCTCGCGCACGGTACCAACGCCTGTGATCAATCCGGTAAACATTAGGCCGCCACCCTGAAGGTGCTCAGCATATCAGCACCCAAACGCTCCTGCGTCACCGGAATGAAACGCAGCATGTCAGCAAGACTCATAATTCCAAACCCCTGTGCCGAGGGCCAGCCATCGCCGCCGATAATCGCCGGCGCATGGAACCAGGCCAATCTGTCCACCAGATGGTCGCGCAACAGTGCCGCTGCAATGGTGCCGCCGCCTTCCACCAAAATGCGCGTGAGGCCCAGCTTGGCCAGCAATTTCAAGGCTTCTGGCAAATCAACTCCGGCAGCGCAGCCTGGAAGGTTGAATAATTTCACGCCAGCCTGTTCCAGCGCCCGCTTGCGGGCGGCATCAGCGCCATCGCGATGCAAAATCCAAACCGGTTCAACCGTTGCGCCGCGCACCAACTTGCTCATCAACGGCGTGCGCAGATGGCTATCCACGACGATCCGCACCAAAGGCGCGCTGCGAAAACCTTCAATGCGGCAGTTCAATTCCGGGTCATCAGCAAGCACGGTGCCAACCCCTACCAAAACGGCATCGTGGCGGCCGCGAATAGCGTGCGCGGCCCGGCGGGCGGGCTCACCGGTCAGCCACTTGCTTTCGCGCGTTTTGGTGGCGATACGGCCATCGAGCGACGAGGCCAGTTTCAGACGCAGCAGGGGCCGACCAGATTCAATCACCTTCAGGAACCCGCTGATAACTGCTCGCGCCTCTTTAGCTAGGCAATTTTCAGTCACCTGCAGGCCGGCCTCACGCAGCATGGCAACACCTTGGCCATTCACCTTTGGGTTGGGGTCCAGCGTGCCAATCACCACTCGGGCAATCCCCGCATCCACGAGTGCGACAGCGCATGGCGGCGTTTTGCCGGTGTGCGAACAAGGTTCCAAAGTCACATAAGCCGTGGCGCCTCGCGCCGCTGCCCCCGCCACGCCCAACGCTTGGGTTTCAGCGTGCGGGCGGCCACCAATTTGCGTGCGGCCGCGGCCAACCACGCGGCCATCTTTCACGATCACGCACCCGACTGAAGGGTTCGGCGCGGTTTCACCCAACCCACGGCGCGCTAACGCCAACGCCCCGCGCATGAGAGTCTCATCGCTCACTAGGCGCATCCGGTTTGGACGGCGGCGCCATCAAATCGAGAAACATCTCAAAATCCTTAGCCTCGCGGAAATCACGATACACCGAAGCGAAGCGGACATAGGCGACAGTATCCACGTCCTTAAGGGTCTGCATCACGCGCTCGCCGATCTCACTGGATTTCACATCGGTTTCGCCGCTGGCTTCAAGTTGCCGGACGATGCCATTTACTAAACGCTCGATACGCTCGTCATCAACGGGGCGCTTGCGTAAAGCAGTACGAACCGACCGCGCCAGTTTATCACGGTCGAAGGCAACACGGCGCTGGTCGGACTTCACCACAGTCAGCTCACGCAACTGAACGCGCTCAATGGTGGTGAAGCGCTGGCTACACACGCTGCAAAAACGCCGACGCCGGATGGCACTGCCATCTTCGGTGGGCCGGCTGTCCTTTACCTGGGTGTCAGCTTCGCCACAGAAGGGGCAACGCATTTTTTAAATTACCTGTAGATCGGGAAGCGAGCGCATAGCGCCTTCGCCCGGGCGCCAACCGCCTGTTCAATGGTATCATTCGAGCCATCGTTGGATTTGCTCAAACCATCCAGCACTTCGCCGATCATCAACCCCACTTCACGGAATTCCGCGGCACCGAAGCCGCGCGTGGTGGCGGCGGGGGTGCCGAGGCGAATGCCGGAGGTGATAAACGGCTTTTGCGGGTCATACGGAATGGCGTTTTTATTCGCGGTCATATGGGCGCGTTCCAAGCTAGCCTCAGCAGCTTTGCCGGTAACATTTTTAGGGCGCAGGTCAACAAGCAATAAATGGCTGTCCGTGCCGCCTGTAACAATGGCGAGACCTTGCTCCACCAAGGTTTCAGAGAGCACCCGGGCGTTTTCCACCACGGCCTTTTGGTAGGTACGGAAATCCGGACGCAGCGCTTCGCCGAACGCCACCGCCTTGGCGGCGATGACATGCATGAGCGGGCCGCCTTGCAGGCCGGGGAAAATGGCGGAATTGATTTTTTTGGCGATATCCTCATGGTTGGTCAGCACCATGCCGCCGCGCGGGCCGCGCAGAGTTTTATGGGTGGTGGTGGTGACCACATGCGCATGCGGCAGCGGCGATGGATAAATACCCGCCGCCACCAAGCCGGCGAAATGCGCCATATCGACCATGAAAAACGCGCCGACTTCATCGGCGATGGCACGGAATTTTGCGAAATCGATGAAGCGCGGATAGGCCGAACCACCAGCAATGATGAGTTTGGGCTTATGTTCATGCGCCAGCGCGGCGACTTCATCATAATCAATCAGGCCGTCGTCCTTGCGCACGCCATATTGCACCGGCTTGAACCATTTGCCGGACAAATTAGGCGCAGCACCATGGGTTAAATGCCCGCCAGCGGCGAGCGACATACCCAGAATCGTATCGCCGGCGTTCAGCAACGCCAGAAAAACGGACTGGTTGGCCTGGCTGCCGGAATTGGGCTGCACATTGGCATAACCAGCATCGAACAGCTTTTTGGCGCGTTCAATGGCCAGCGTCTCAGCTAGATCGGCAGGGCCACAGCCGCCATAGTAGCGCTTGCCGGGGTAGCCTTCAGCGTATTTGTTGGTCAGCACCGAGCCTTGCGCTTCCATCACCGCAGCCGAGACGATGTTTTCCGAGGCGATCAGTTCGATCCCATCCTGCTCGCGGGTCAATTCCTGGCTTAGAATGCCTGCTAATTCGGGGTCGGTCTCCGCGAGAGGGGCAGTGAAAAACCGGTCGTAGCTCGGCGAGAGATTGGCTTTATTCATAGGATTATTCCGCACTTTCGAGGTTTAATTTGGCAATCCGGCGGTCATGCCGCCCGCCTTCATATTTGGTGGTCAGGAAGGCGTTGAGAATATCCAGCGCTACTTCCTCGCCGATAATGCGCGCACCCATGGCAATGACGTTGGCATCGTTATGGGCGCGGGTAAGCCGGGCGGTAGTAACATCATGCACCAAGGCGCAGCGGATGGCCGGGTGGCGATTAGCCGCGATCGACATACCGATGCCAGTGCCGCACACCAGAACGCCCAAATCGGCTTCAGCGCGGCTGATCGCGCCGCAAACCGCCTGAGCGAAATCCGGGTAATCAACACTCGCCGGGCCGTCGGTGCCGAAATCCAGCACCTGATGACCAGCTTTGGCCAGCACCGCAGCCAGCCGGTTTTTAAGCAATACGCCGCCATGGTCAGCGCCAATGGCCACAATCAGAGAACGTGTCATACGGGGGGTTTAACATGCGCCTTGGCAATGTGAAATAAGCCTCGTCAAAGGCAGGCTGATGGCAGGGTGGCAAAATCGCCCTAGCTATTCGACATCTTGGTTTGCAGCGCATTGCCGGTTAGTGTCCCCGCCATGACATATGCAAAATTCCCCGCGACCCGGATGCGCCGTAACCGCTTTGATGATGCAACACGGCGGCTGGTGGCTGAAAACAAGCTCTCGGTGGATGATTTGATCTGGCCGATTTTTATCCGCGAGGGCACCGGGGCGCCGGTGGAAATAGCCTCGATGCCCGGCGTGATGCGCACGGCGCTGGACGGGCTGGCCAAGCATGTCGAGGAAGCCGCCAAGCTGGGAATTCCGGCGATTGCACTATTTCCGGCCACTCCGGCGGAGAAAAAGGATGCTGAGGGCACGGAGGCTCTAAACCCCGACAATTTGTTGTGCCAGGCCACCCGGATTCTCAAGGCGGAATTTCCGCAAATCGCCATTGTGGGCGACGTGGCGCTCGACCCCTATACCAACCATGGGCACGATGGCGTGCTGCGCGATGGTTACGTGGCCAATGACGAAAGCGTCGAAATTCTGGTAAAACAAGCGGTTAATCAGGCCAATGCGGGCGTGGATATCATTGCCCCTTCGGACATGATGGATGGGCGGATTGGGGCGTTGCGGGCCGGGTTGGACGAGGCCGGGCATATTCATACCCGCCTGATGAGCTACGCCGCCAAATACGCCTCGGCTTTTTACGGTCCGTTCCGGGACGCCATCGGCTCCGGTGGGGCGCTGAAAGGCGATAAAAAAACCTACCAGATGAACCCGGCCAATTCCGATGAAGCCTTGCATGAGGTGGCATTGGATATCGCGGAGGGTGCCGACATGATTATGGTGAAGCCGGGGATGCCGTATCTGGACATCATAAGCCGCGTGAAGGACGAGTTCAAAGTTCCTGTTTTTGCTTATCAAGTTTCCGGCGAGTACGCGATGATTATGGCGGCGGTCAATAACGGCTGGTTGGACCATGACCGTGCCATGCTGGAGAGCCTGCTGGGCTTCAAGCGGGCTGGGTGTTCGGGTGTGTTAACCTATTTCGCCGTTTCGGCGGCGCGGAGTCTGGCGGGTTAAATACGTCCCCGTATCGCGGCGTTCATTACGGCTAATTTATCGCCCAGCCCGCGCGGGCGGTAAGGCCTACCCAAATCGCGCCGGGCGTAAACCGCCGTCAGGCAGGCAGCCATGGCGCCCCGCGGCGGTGGGGTTTTGAGAAGTGCTTGAGCGGTGGCAATCAATTGCTCCTCAACCGTGCCATCGGCCGGGAGCAGGCTGCGGCCCTGGCGGGCCAGGAACGGCGATGCCCGAAGAACACCTGAAATGCCGTAAGCAGTGCCTAAATCCTCCACCGCGTCACTATCCACGCCCAACAGATTGCCGGCAATCCGCGCCAATTTACCCGCAGAGCCGCGAACATAAGCCATGAACCGCGCGAAATCTTCTATCTCGGCAGCCTCAGCCTCCCGCGCATCAATCAGTGCAAGCAAATCCGCCCGCTTGAACACACCCTCGTTCAGCGCCCTGGCAAGTGGCGTGGCGATCTCGTGGCTCCGCCACGCCCCCTCCACCACCTCACGCCACCAGGTCAGCCGGATCAGCGCCAGAGTCGGCTCGGAAGCCACCTCCCGCGCCCGCGCGAGCTCATGGTTGAACGCATATAACAGCCATAACGCCTCACGCTTATCCGCCGGGGCGAATAATGTGGTAAAAAACCGGTCCGGGTCGGCCCGGCGAATATGAATAAGAAGTTCGCTTGACGATGTCATGCACAGTCCATAGCTACTCATCACGACGAAATAAAACCTCAACCCATGGAGACCCGCCCGATGGCTTTTGAACTCCCCACCCTCCCCTATGCTGCCTCTGCTCTGGCCTCGAAGGGCATGTGCCAGGAAACCCTGGAGTTGCACCACGGCAAACACCACCAAGCCTATGTCACCGCACTGAACGGCTTCGTTGAGAAAAATGACGAGCTGAAGGGCAAAACCCTGGAAGAAATCGTCGCCTTCTCGCATGGCAAGCCCGACCTGGCGCCAGTGTTCAACAACGCCGGCCAGCATTGGAACCATATTCTATTCTGGCAAAACATGAGCCCCACCGGCGGCACAATTCCCGGTGCCCTTGAGGCCAAAATCACCGCCGATTTCGGCTCCGTCGCCGCCTTCAAAGATGCCTTCAAAGCCGCCGGGATCGGCCAGTTCGGTTCCGGCTGGGCCTGGCTTGTCCTTAGCCCCGACGGTAAGTTGAAAATTACCAAAACCCCGAACGGCTCCAACCCGCTCGCCACCGGCGAAGGCAAAGCCCTGCTCGGCATCGACGTGTGGGAACATTCTTACTACCTCGACTTCCGCAACCGCCGCCCCGACTACCTCACAAACTGGATCGATAACCTCGCCAACTACGAATACGCCGAAGCCGCGCTCAAGGCGGCCTGAGTTGGAAGCAAGGCCAGGGGGCTTTGCCCCCTGGCCCTCGACCAACGGCGCAGCCTTTGGCAACATTTATGAGGGTTATGAAAGGCGGACGCTCCTGGATGTTGAAACACCTGTGGCGCCCGTCTTTCATAACCCTTAATGGTTCTAAGGGCTCAGCCCTTAGCGGGGTTAACAGGGGCAGAGCCCCTTTGCCTTACTGCAACTGAGGAGCGCGTTTTGGCACGGTTTGAGGGTACATCGTCTTTTGTGGCGACTGAGGATTTGAAGGTAGCGGTGAATGCGGCGGTTTCGTTGCAGCGGCCGTTGTTGATTAAGGGTGAACCGGGGACAGGCAAGACGGTGCTGGCGCAGGAGGTGGCGCGGGCGTTGGGGAAGGATTTGATATCCTGGCATATTAAGTCGACGACCAAGGCGCAGCAGGGTTTGTATGAGTATGATGCGGTGTCCCGGTTGCGCGACAGCCAGTTGGGTGATGCGCGGGTGCATGACATTGGCAATTATATTATTCACGGCAAGTTGTGGGATGCGTTTGAGGCGCAGAATGCACCGGTATTATTGATTGATGAGATTGATAAGGCCGATATTGAATTTCCGAATGATTTGCTGCTGGAACTCGATAGGATGGAGTTCTTTGTTTACGAGACGCGGCAGACGATCAAGGCCAGGCAGCGGCCGGTTATTATCATTACCTCAAACAATGAGAAGGAATTACCGGATGCGTTTTTGCGCCGGTGTTTTTTCCATTACATCAAATTCCCTGACCGCGAGACGATGGAGCGGATTGTGGAGGTGCATTATCCCGGCATGAAGTCATTGCTGCTGCGCGAGGCGCTGACGGCGTTTTATGAATTGCGCGAATTGCCGGGGTTGAAGAAGCGGCCTTCAACATCGGAATTTCTGGATTGGTTGAAATTGTTGATGGCCGAGGATATCGGGCCGGAATTGCTGCGCGAAAAATCGGCGGCGAAACTGATCCCGCCGTTGCATGGGGCGCTGTTGAAAAACGAGCAGGATGTGCATTTATTTGAGCGTCTGGCCTTTATCCATCGGCGTGGAGGCTGACTTGTTGTTGTCGATCAACTTTACGGCTTCGTTGAACCGCCAAGCGCTTCAACAGCAAGCCGTGTCGGTCTGATCATGTTCATCGGCTTCTTCCTGGCGTTGCGGGCGGCGGGGGTGAAGGCCAGCTTGCGGGAGTATCTCACCTTGCAGGAAGCGATGCAGGCCGGGCTTGGGGATTATGATATCGATACATTCTACTACCTGGCCCGCGCCACTTTGGTGAAGGATGAACGGTTTATTGATAAGTTCGACCGGGTATTTGCGGAATCCTTCAAGGGCATTTTACAGCCCAAACCGGCAGCGCTGAATGGCGTGGAAGCGCAGGACTTACCCGAGGAATGGCTCAAACTGCTGGCCGAAAAGCTGCTGAGCGATGAGGAAAAAGCCCAGATCGAAGCGATGGGCGGCTTCGAGAAGCTGATGGAAACCCTGGCGAAACGCCTGGAAGAACAGAAAGCCCGCCATGAGGGAGGTTCCAAATGGATCGGCACCGCCGGTACCTCGCCGTTTGGCGCGAATGGCTATAATCCTGAAGGGGTGCGGATCGGCCAGCAAACCGGGCGCAACCGCAAGGCGGTGAAGGTGTGGGACCAGCGCGAATTTAAAAATCTCGCATCGGATGTTGAGATTGGCACTCGCAACATGAAAGTGGCGCTGCGCCGGCTACGGCGGTTTGCCCGCGAAGGGGCGGCTGAGGAATTGGATTTAGCCGATACGATTGGCTCAACGGCGCGTAATGCCGGATTTTTGGACCTCAAAATGGTACCAGAACGCCATAATGCGGTGAAATTGCTGCTGATGCTCGATATCGGCGGCTCGATGGATGACCATATCACCCTTTGTGAACAATTATTTTCCGCCACCAAGGGTGAGTTCAAGCACCTGGTGCATTTGTATTTTCATAATTGCCCGTATGATACTTTGTGGACCGACGCACGCTTTCGCAGCGCCGATGCCGTGCCAACTCACGATATTCTGAACAAATACGACGCCACCTGGAAACTCATTTTCATCGGTGACGCGGCAATGAGTCCTTACGAACTTATTCAACCTGGTGGCGGCATTTCGAGCTGGAACACCGAATCTGGCCAGGATTGGTTGCAGCGGTTGGTTACCGCTTTTCCGAAATCGGTGTGGATTAACCCGGTGCCCGAAAAACACTGGAACTATACACAGAGCACCAAAATCATCCGCGAGATGTTCGAGAACCGGATGTATGGGCTGACCCTGGAGGGACTAGACGCCGCGATGCATCGGTTGATGCACTAAACTTCTAACTGTCAGCCCGTGGCAGCCATGGTATGCGCGCCACGTCGATACCGTCCTCCGCCAATGCCTCGGCTTCTTCCTCGGTGCTCTCACCGTAAATGCCGCGTGGCTCGGCCTCACCGTGGTGGATTTTACGGGCCTCGGAGGCAAATTCATTGCCCACGTAATCGCAGCTTTTTTCCACCTCGGCGCGTAGCTTATGCAGCACCGCCCGTACTTGGTCCGGGATCATGCCCGCCGTGGATTGCAGCGGCGTTGACTCAACCAGTGCGGGCACCGGCGCAACTTCCGGCTGGGGGTCGTGGTCGATCACTCTGCCCTTTTTGCGCAGGCGTGGCGCCATCAGGGCGCGGTCCACCTTCGTGCTGGCGCAGGTGGGACATGTAATCAAGCCGCGCTTGGCCTGGCGTTCAAAGTTTTCACTGTCCTTAAACCAGCCGTCGAATTCGTGGGCGCCAGCGCAGCGGAGTTGGTAATGGATCATCCGGCTAACATCGTATCCAGTTTGCCGGCGCGGTTTAGGGCTACAAGCTCATCGCAGCCACCGATGGCTTGACCATCAAAAAAAATCTGCGGCACGGTGGTACGGCCGCCGGAACGCTCCGTAGCCGTTTTGCGAGCGGCCGAGCCGTTGGGGGCGTCAATTTCGGTGAATTCTACGCCCTTATCGGTCAGCAGCTTCACAGCGCGGGCGCAATAGGGGCAGAAATACTGGGTATAGATTTCAATTTTTGGCATAAATGTCTCCGTTACGTCATCTAGCCGGAACCGCGCCGGATGCAAGAGGGCGTTACGTGAGACGCGGATCAGGCACGCGCGCGGCGGTGAGCACATCCACCCGCGGAGCGCCCGCCCCCAGCAAGGCCCGAGCGCAGGCGTTGGCGGTGGCACCGGAGGTTAAGATATCGTCGATCAATAGTATCGTCTTGCCGCCAATATTTTTCGCCCGCACCGAAATGGCGTCCTGCATTTCGCTCCGCCGTGCGTCGAACCCCAACGGGCCAAGCGGTACGGTGATGCGGTTACGAATCAAAGCATCCGGCTGCACCGGCTTTTTGATCAGCCGTCCGAGTTGTTCTGCCAACAACGCCGCCTGATTATAGCGACGCTGCCGCAGGCGTGAGATATGTAGCGGCACTGGGATAAGCACATCGGCACGAGCCAGCAGCGCGGCACCGGCCTTTGCCATCAGGATGGCCAGCCCGCGGGCGGTTTCGGTGCGGTCGGCGTATTTGAAAGGCAGGATGAGATGTTTGGTCGCATCGTCGTAACGCAACGCGGCACGGGCCTGGGTGAAAGCCGGTGGTACCGCCTCACACACGCCACAAAGACCACCCTGCCCGGCTGCCTCCCCAAACGGTAGCGGCACGCCGCAGCAATAGCATAAAGGAGCCGAGATGAAGTTGGTTTTGCGAAAGCATGGCAGGCAAAATTGCCCATCGGTTTCCACCGGCGCGTCGCAGGCGAGACAATTGGGCGGCAGCAGGGTATCGAGGATCGCCCGGCCAATGGGTTTGATGAACGCGATAAGGGTCATGTTGTGAGTGGTGCTGAAATTTTCGATACGCGGGCGGTCCGGCAGCACCGGGCACGGGCGGCGGGCACCGTAGCCACATTGGCGCCGGTGCTTGATGACCTGGCGGCGCGATTGCTGGACCGGCTGGATGATACCAAAACCACTTTTAAAACGGCGCTGGATTTTGGTGGCCGCGGCAGCGTGGCGCCTTCATTGGCCGCACGCGGCATGGCTGTGGTCTCCGCCGATCTATCGGGCGCCATGGCAGCGCGGGCGGGTGGCATGGCTTTAGCGGTCGATGGTGAGGCGTTGCCATTTGGCGACAAGACATTCGATTTGATCGTCGCGCATTTGAGCCTGCATTGGATAAATGACCTGCCCGGCACGCTCATCCAGCTACGCCGGGCGCTGCGCCCCAATGGGTTGTTTTTAGCCAGTATGCCGACGTTGGGCACATTGCAGGATTTGCGCACCGCGCTGCTGGAGGCCGAGCATGATCTCACCGGCGCGGTCAACCCACGCGTCTCGCCGTTTCCTGACTTACGCGACTGCGCCGGATTGCTGCAACGGGCCGGCTTTGCTTTGCCGGTGGCTGATGTTGAGGAAATTGAATTTTTGTACGCCAGCCCGTTGGCCTTGCTGCACGAGCTGCGCCAAGCCGGCGAGACCAACGCGGTGCAGGCGCGTTCCCGTAAAATTCCGCCCCGAGCGATGTTTCCAACCGCACTCGAACAACTTCCCAGGCGCCAGGGCCGGTACATGGCCACCCTGCGAATGGCGATCATGACCGGCTGGGCGTCATAACAGCCCGGTTTTTCGGAAGCTCAGCCACTGGCCGTTGCCTACGATCACATGGTCGTGCAGCACGATGCTGAGCGTGGCGGCAGCTTTCTTGATCTCCTTGGTCATGTCGATGTCGTCGGTGCTGGGCGAAGGGTCACCGCTCGGGTGGTTATGCACCAGGATAATGGCGGTGGCATGCAATTCCAGCGCCCGCTTTACCACCTCGCGCGGATAAACCGGCGTGTGGTTCACAGTACCTTTGGCCTGCGGTTCATCGGCCAGCAGGCGGTTGCGGTTGTCGAGAAATAAAATCCGGAACTGCTCGATTTTTTCGCGGGCCAGCACCGCCTGCAGATATTCCATCAGCCGTTCCCAATTGCTCAACACCGGCCGGTACAGAACCTCGGCGCGGGCCAGGCGCTGTGAGCCTGCCTGCACGATTTTCAACGCGGCGACGCCCGCCTCCCCCAGCCCTTCCATCGCCAGCAAATCTGGCACACTGGCGGAAATAACCGCCGCGAAACTGCCGAACCGGGCAATCAGGAAGCGCGCCAGTTGCTTGGTGTCGCGCCGAGGAATGGCCAAAAACAACACCATCTCGATCATCTCGTGGTCAGCCAGGGAGTCCGGCCCGGCGCTGATCAGCCGGGAGCGCAGCCGCTCACGGTGCCCCGCAAGGCTAGCGGCTGGGAGGATGGGGCGGATTTCGGGCGATAATGTGCTGAACATCGTCGCATCTGAGAAACCATTGGTTGTAATTTTTTTCATGACACAATCTTAACGTGCCATAAAACAGGGGGGTTTGAGAAGGGGGCTAGATGGTTGAGTTAGCCGTGGCGATTGGGGTTTTGGGACCCGAGAGGACCATATACACCGCCGGGACCACAAACAGCGTGAACATCGTGCCAATCGAGAGGCCACCAGCGATCACCACGCCCATATTTACCCGCGCCGCCGCCCCTGCCCCACTGGCCAGCACCAAGGGCAACACGCCCAGCACCATCGCCGCCGTCGTCATTAAAATTGGCCGGAGCCGGATGTTGGCCGCGTGTTCGATGGCAGCGCGTTTCGACATGCCGGCGTAGCGGGCCTCGTTCGCCACCTCAACCATGAGGATGCCGTGTTTGCTGACCAGGCCCATAAGCGTCACCAGCCCAACCTCGGTATAGATGTTCAATGATACGCCGCCAAAGCCGAGATAGATGAACACCAAAGCCCCAGCAATCGACATTGGCACCGACACCAGGATGATCAGTGGGTCACGGAACGAATTGAACAATGCGGCAAGCGCCAGGAAAATAATGATCACCGCAAAACCAAAGGTGACAATAAAGCTGGCATTTTCCTGTACATATTGCCGCAACGGCCCGGCGTAATCCTCGCTATAGCCGGTAGGTAAAACCTGGGCTGCCACTTGCTGCAATGTGGCCAGCGCTTCCTGTTCGGAAACGCCCGGAGCCGCAACGCCTTGGATGGTAGCAGAGTTTTGTTGCTGGAAATGATTGATCGATTCCGGAATCACCGAGGTTGTGATGGTGGCAACCGAGGACAGCGGCACGTTGACCCCGTTGACCGAGGTGATCGGGTAATCATTCAAATCAGCGACATTGAGGCGAAACTTGCGTTGGACCTGCGGGATAACCTTGTACGAACGACCATCGAGACTGAAGTAATTCACATAGCCGCCACCGAGAGCTTCTGAGAGCGCAGCACCGACGCTGCTCATTGTCAGCCCGAGTTCAGAGACTTTCGCACGGTCGATTGTCACCGTGGCCTGCGGCTGATCCAGCTTCAAATCGCTTTGCAGGAACATGAACTTGCCAGTCTTTAAGGCAGCCGCCAGAAATTTTTGCGAGACCGGGTAAAGTTGTGAGAAATCCGAGGTGGTTTTCAACACAAATCCGATTGGCAAACCGTTGGAACCAGGTAGCGAAGGTGGTTGGAACGCCACCACCTGTTGGCCGGCAATTTTAGCGTTCGCTTCGGCTTGTAAAGCATTCTGGAACTGCGTTGAACTGGTGGTGCGTTGATCCCAAGGCTTCATCACTACGCCCAGAATATCCTGGCCCGGAACATCGATCTGGAACGTTCCCGCGGCTTCAGAATGGGCAAGCATCATGGCATTCAAACGCTCATCCCACATGGTTTTTTGGGGAATGGTGGCGTTCGGAGCGGAGGTTGCGAACATGATCACAATCCCCTGGTCTTCCTGCGGGGCCAACTCGGCGGTCGCCCCTTTGGCGAGGAAGTAAATACTGATGAAAATAGCAACTGCAAATATCATCACCAGTGGAACGTTATTTACACTGCCGCGCAACAGCCTGTTGTAAAACCTCTGCACCTTACCGAACTGGCGGTCGATAAAGCTGACGATTTTGCTGTCCCACGATGGATGATCACGATTGATCGGCTTCAGAATTTTTGAGCTCATCATCGGGGTCAGAGTCAGGGCGATGATGGCCGAAATCGTTACAGAACCCGCCAACGTAAAGGCGAATTCAGTGAATAATGCGCCGGTTAAGCCTGATTGAAAGCCGATCGGCACATATACTGCGATCAACACTACGGTCATCGCGATGATCGGGCCACCAAGCTCGCGTGCGGCTTCGATCGCGGCATTGAATGGTGTTTCGCCGTTATCCAAATGACGGTTGACGTTTTCCACGACAATGATGGCGTCATCAACCACCAGCCCAATTGCCAGCACCAGCGCCAGCAGTGTCAGCAAATTGATGGTGAAGCCGAGCGCGGCCATCATCGCGAACGCCCCGATCAACGAAAGTGGGATGGCTATGACGGGAATGATAACAGAACGCGGCGAACCCAGAAACGCGAATACCACCAACGTCACGATCCCGAGCGCCTCGATCAATGCCATGATCACGTCATGGATCGAGCCGTTTACAAACTCCGTGGAATCGTAGGGAACTGAAGCCTCGAGGCCGGTGGGGAGCTGTGCCTGAATTGTGGGCAACACTTTTTTGACGCCGGCAATAACGTTTAATAAACTTGCCGTTGGGGCCACCTGGATTCCGATGAACACACCACTTTTATTATCAAACGTTACGTGTTGATCGTAATCATCAGCACCCAATTCAACTCTCGCTACATCCTTCAAGCGGATAATGGCGCCATTGGCTTGCTTAACGATTAGATTCTCAAACTCCGCTACGCTGTGCAGCCCAGTAGAAGCTGTCAGCGAGATTTGTGTCATCTGGCCTTTGGTGTTGCCTAGGGCCGCGATGAAGTCGTTATTTGCTAGCGCCGCATTCACGTCAGAAGCTGTCAAGCCGTAGGCAGCAAGTTTGGTAGGGTCGAGCCAGACCCGCATGGCAAAATTCTGGGGGCCGAGGATCTCAGCGGTTTGCACACCATTGACCGCCTGCAATTGCGGCTGCACCACCCTGGTCACGTAATCGGTGATTTGGTTTGGCTGCAACACCGAACTACGGAACGCGATATACATCGCATCAATCGTCTGCCCCACGGTAAGCACCAGCACCGGTTGTTGGGTGCCCGTGGGCAACTGGTTTAGAACCGAATTGACCTTCGAGCTAATTTCCGTGAGGGCGGAATCCGCGTTGTGGTTCAGCACCAGATTGATGGTGATGACGCTCTGGCTGGTTAAGCTGCTGGAAGTGATGTCATCGATACCGTTAACTTGCGAAACCGCATTTTCCAGCGGCGTGGTGATGAACCCCGCGATCACATCGGGCGATGCGCCCGGATAGGTAGTGGTAATCGTAATCGTGGCATTTTCAGTTTGCGGGTATTCCAGCACCGGCAAAGAGCCAACCGCCTTCAGACCAAGCACAAGGATCAGAGTGCTCACCACAACGGCAAGCACGGGACGCCTGATAAAGAGGTCGGTGAAAAATTTCATCGGACCAGGCTCTATTCGTTTGGCGGATTTGGATGAGGGCTGTTGCTCACCGCGATATCATTATTGATGTTCACGATGGCCCCATTGTGGAGCTTCAACTGCCCTGCCGTGACCACAACATCGCCGGCCTTTATACCTTTGATAATGGCAATCTGGTCGCCACGTGTGTTGCCTACCTGCACGAACACCTGATGGGCAAACAATTTATCCTTGCCACTGGCATCCTTACCATGACTGACCGTGTAAACTGTATCGCCATACGGATTATAGGCGATCACGGTTTGCGGCAGCGTGATCAGGTTAGAGGGAGCCCCGACGTCGATCGTTACGGTGGCAAACATGCCAGGTCGCAGCAACAATTTATCGTTATCGATTGTTGCTCGCACTTGCACTGTGCGGGTCGTGGTATCGACCGCTGAATTGATTGATGAAACTTTGCCGGCAAAAGTCTGATCAGCGAAGGTATCCACCTTGACTGTTACCGCCTGCCCGACACTCACTTGCGCCAACGCCTGCTGGGGTACATAAAAATCCACAAATAGCGGATTTAGCTGCTGCAATGTAACAATTTGGGTGCCTGCACCAAGATACTGCCCAATATTCACCTGTCTGATGCCAAGGGTTCCAGCAAACGGTGCCTTGATTTGCTTTTCATCGATGAGAGCCTGTTGCGCATGCACTTGCGCCTCGGCTGCATCGAGCGTGGCTTTGTCAGTATCCACCTGCGCCTGGCTCACAGCATCTGCCTGCAACTGCTTTAAGTCACGCTGATACGTAATCGCATTGAGCTTCGCAGTAGCCTGCAACTGAGTGAGTATGGCGCTGTCGTTATTAAGCCTTAAGGTCGCTAGCAAGGCGCCGGCTGCAACATTTTCGCCAGATTTAAAATTGATAGTATTGACGATACCGGCAACTTCCGAGGAAATATTAGCCCCGTTGATCGCGACCACGCTGCCAACCGAATTGATAGAAGACTGCCAGGCGGACTCGGTGGCGGTAACTGTTGAAACCGTCTGTGGTGGGTTTGAAAGTGTGGCAAGGAACTTGCCAATCATGATGCCACGAAATGTACCGTACCCGAAGATGAGGCCAAAAACCAGCACCACTGCCAGCAGCATGATAATAAGACGCTTGATCATGGCAACGCCTTTATTAAATTCATCATGGAATGATCCCGCAACAAGTTTTAACTGCTTCATTCACATCATCTCGATGCCACCAGCCGCCGCCCAATGCCTGAAACAATGCCGCCGTGTCCGCCAGACGCGCCGCCTGTGCTTTCACACGAGCGATCAATGCGTTTTGATATGTAGCCTGTGCAGTGAGAACTGCCGTGAACGGCTGACTGCCATATTTGAACTGACTTTGAGACACTGCCAGACTTTGGGCCGATGAAGCTTCCGCCAACTGCGCCGCCTGCAACGTTTGGGCGTCAAACTGCAACACCTGCAAAGCATCTGCAACATTCTGAAAAGCGGCCAGGACTGTTGCCTGATACTGTGAACCGGCAACATGCAGAGCTGCAATCGATGCCTTACGTTTCGCTGCCAACTCACCGCCTTGAAAAATCGGCTGGGTAACACCGGCTATCAAACTCCAAAGCAGGGTTTGCGGGGTGAATAAGCTGGCGGTTGTCAACGCATCGTGACCGATGCTGGCCGAAATTGTAATTTGCGGCAGCATTTGCGCTGTTGCGACACCAACATTGGCAGACGCCTCATGCAATTGCTGGGCTGCAGCCTGAATATCGGGACGTTGATCAACCAGCGCCGACGGTAAGCTGGCAGGCAGATCATCAGGCAGATGCAAGCTAGCCAGCGTAAAGTCAGCCTCGTGGTAATCCGATGGAAACTTACCGACATAATCTGCTAATTGATTACGAGTTTGAGCTAGTTGCGATTGCAGCGGCGGCAAGGTTGCCTGAGTGCTCGCTAACGTGGCCTGCTCACTGATGATGTTGGCCTTGGGCACGCCGCCCAGCGCATATTGCCGGTTGAGAATATCAAGTTGTTTTTGCTCGGTGGCGATGATGGCGTTGGTCGCGTCAATTTGCGCATGAAGTGAGGCTTCACTTACCGATGCTGTTACAATATTGGCCGTTAATGAAAGATAAGCTGCTTCCAATTCATAGCGTTGGTAGTCTGCTTGCGCTTGCAAACTTTCAACGTCGCGGCGCGCCCCGCCCCAGATATCAAGGCCGTAGGAGACGCTCAACGAGGCATTATACAGCGTATAGGGCGCGATTGATTTCGTAGCGCTGCCACCAAACGCCGCTGAGGAGGCGGAAGAGGCTTGTTGCCGCTCACTCTGGAAGCTACCTGAGAAGGCCGGGATCAATTGGCCATAGGCGGCCCGAACATTCTCCTGCGCCTCGACCAGCGTTTGCTGTGAGGCTTGCAAGGTAGGGTTATTTACCAGCGCCGCGTTGATCAGCGCATTCAATTCCTCGGAGTGGAACAGGCTCCACCACTCACCTGAAATATCAACGCCCGATACAAAATGTTGCGCCGTTCCTCCAGCCCGTATTGTGGCAGGCGGCAGTGGCGATGGTGTGATGGAGGCAACCGCCGGGGCGACTGGCGCATGATAGTCAGGCCCTACTGCACAAGCATTCAGAGCCAGAACAGTGCCTAGTAAAGCCGACGAAAAAAGGAAACCCGTTGGTTTCATAAGCGCTAGCTACGAGGGAATTTTGTCTTCGTCAAGGAACAATAATTCAATAATTTCAAAAAAGGAAACTTGTAAGTTTCCATGTGCATCCTATAAAGGGTTATGGTCAGGGGTGAAAACGTCAAACCAGCTTCTACCGCGCCCCGTAAGGCTGCCGCGAAGCCCTCACTGCGGGGGGAACCCTTAAGTTCGGCCCGGATGCTAAAGCTGTTTGATGCTGCCGAGGATATATTTCTGCTGAAGGGCTATCATACTGCAACCATGAGTGATGTGGCCAAAGCCGCCGGCATGTCGAAAAAAACCGTTTACCAACTTGTCGAATCCAAAGCCGAGCTGTTTGCAGCACTGCTTGCCCACCATCAATCATTATTGAATTTCCCTGCTGAGCAACCCGGCTGGACAGTGCGCGATATTCTGAACGCCAATTTATTATGCTTGGCGAGGTTCCTGCTTTCAAAAGAACAAATCGCCATTGTGCGGCTGATTATGGCTGAATATACGCACAGCCCTGACCTGGGCAGGGTGTTTCACCTCAAGCGCGTCCAGAAAGCCCGCTCCAAGCTGGAAATATGCCTCGCTGACATTGCCGCGCGCTACGGCTGTAACATCTGCAATGTGCGCGAGATGTCCGGCATGTTATTTGGCATGGCGATTGGCGAATTTTTGCTCGGCGCTTTGATCGGATTCCGCTCAACGCCTAGCCGAGCTGTGCTGGAAAACCGGGTTCGCAACGCCGTGGATATATTTTTAAGCGGTTGCGAGGCGCTTAACCGCCCGTAACCGACATATGCCGTGCCACCGCTGGAGGCGCTTTGGCCCGGTCTATCACGAAGTCGTGACCCTTCGGCTTGCGCGCGATCGCTTCAAAAATCGCCGCATCAAGGGCTACATCGGACTCAGTGGCACGCAACGGGGTGCGTAAGTCCGCAGCATCATCCTGGCCGAGGCACATATACAAAGTACCGGTGCATGTAAGGCGCACACGGTTGCAACCTTCGCAGAAATTATGGGTGAGCGGTGTAATGAAACCAATCCGCTGGCCGGTTTCAGCAACATGCATATAACGCGCCGGGCCACCGGTTACGTAATTGGAGTCGCTTAACGTCCAACGCCGTTGCAGGCGCGAGCGCACCAAGGAAAGTGGAAGATATTGCTCGGTGCGGTCGGTATCAATTTCACCCAACGGCATGGTTTCGATCAGGCATAAATCGAACCCGTGCACACCGCACCATTCAATCATGCTGTCATATTCATCCTCGTTCACGCCTTTCAGCGCAACCGCATTGATTTTAATTTTCAGGCCAGCCGTCTTCGCGGCCATCACGCCTTCCAGCACCGCCGGCAATTTGCCCCAGCGGGTGATCTCGGCAAATTTATCCGCATTCAGCGTATCGATGCTGACATTGATGCGTTTCACACCGGCAGCCATCAGGTCATCAGCGTATTTCGCCAACTGGCTGCCATTGGTGGTGATGGTAAGCTCGTCCAACCCATTGCCAATGCGCTCACCCAGTTTACGGATCAGCCACATCACATCGCGCCGCACCAACGGCTCGCCGCCGGTGAGGCGCAGCTTGGTCACACCGTGACGGATAAAAGCACCGCACAAACGATTAAGCTCCTCGAGCGAGAGCAGGTCTTTTTTGGGCAGAAACACCATGTCCTCGGCCATGCAGTACACACAGCGAAAATCGCAGCGGTCTGTTACGGAAACGCGCAGGTACGTTACGGCGCGGCCAAAAGGATCAATCATAACGGATACTTCGCGCTCCAGGGGCGTAAACGCAAGAGGGGTTAAGGCAATGCCAGCACCAGCCAAACGCCGGAGGCCGCGGTGAGGGCCGCAGTGAGAAAGACAACCGGCAATATTGTATGGGTCATTTGGGCAACACCACCCAGCAACAGCGCTCCGATGGCGTAGCCGCCATCACGCCAGAATCGATAGGTTCCCAGCGCCTTGCCACAGATCAGAGGTGGGGCGCGATCCGACATTGCGGCGATGAGGTTCGGGTAAAGCAATGCCAACCCCCATAATAACCGCCACCGCCAGGCCACGCTGGTGACTGGCAGCCAGATCAATCTGGCTGGTGACGGTCATGGTCCAGGAAAACCCCTGGGAAACACCTAGGAACATGTTGGCCACCACAATCCACCACCAGTTGGGCGCTGCATAAATAAGCAGCGGCACCGGAATGGCGGCCAACCAGCCCATGATGAGAACTGGCTTGCGGCCAAACCGATCAGCCAACCCACCCGCGACCAGATTAAGCGGGCCTTTCACCAGCCCAAACGAGAGCACAAAACTGGCCAGAAACAAAAATGCCCCCGGTGTCACCCCAAACTCACGGGCGACTGAGGGCAGAACCGCCCGCTCCATGCCGATGACGAGGCCAACGAAAAACACCTGCAAGGCTTGCAAGTTAAACTGGCCGGAATTGAGAGCAATTCCACGCGGGTGGCTGCTGGTGACGGTTTGTGATGTCACTCTATTCCCCCTTTTGTTTGCTTAAGGCTCGTCAACCCGCTCCAGGCTTACCTGATTGGTGTTCACCACCACCTTACCCGCATGTTCAAACATCACAGTGACTTTTTCACCGATGGCGGATTGCACCTGCCCCAGCCCCCAATCCGGTTGGCGCGGATTACAGACATAGTTACCAGGCTCGAATTCACTTCGGATCATAACCACACTCCCGCATGAGATTAAGCATATGAGGTGCCACCGGCGCGGTGGCGGCAACAGGGGGGTCGAGAGGCAAATGAATGTGCCGCGCCAGCAAACATAGCGGCCCATGCCCGCCGCCATATATCCCGTCACCCACAATCGGGTAGCCGAGAGCGGCGCAATGGGCGCGGATTTGATGGGTGCGTCCGGTTTTAGGGTGCAGTTCCAGCCACGCCATATTTGCCCCCTGCCCCTTGAGTTCCCATTTGGTGACGGCGGGCGGCGCCTTCGCATCGGGTACCATTTTCCAATGCCGGGCAATGGTTTGCTTTGCCAAAGGCTGGTCGACCACACCGCTGGTTTGGCGAAAATTGCCACGCACCAGCGCCCAGTAGGTTTTCTCAGCCCCGCCGGACGCAAACAGCGCCTGGGCCGCCAGCAGAGCCGCTTTTTTTAAGGCGATGACCAGACACCCGGCAGTGTCCTGGTCTAGCCGATGCGCCGCCCAGGGGCCGGTTTTACCGTGCCCCCAGACCGGATAAAAATCCTCGACACTGGGGCCACCGGCGCGGCCCGGATAAACCGGCAGACCGGCAGGTTTATTGATGATGAGCAGGCGATTGCTGGTGAATAGGATACTGGGAGTCACACCCGTAGATGCTCAGGCACCACCAGCCCCAGGCGGCGTGGAATATCCCATATTTCACGCACCCGGCGCGTTTCAACAAACCCGGCAGCCAGATAATTCGGTAGCGCCCTGGGGTGGTCGGCGGTGCAGGTATTCACGGTCATCCCACGCAATGGGCTGGCTTGAATAAACACGCTGTCGATGGCGGCCGCCAGGAGTAACCCGCCGAGGCCTTGACCAATAAAGCCTGGCAACAAGCCAAAATAATTCAAATTCACATCCGGCCACGGCGTCGCATCGGTCTCAAAAAACCCTGCAATCTCGCCGTTTACCCACAAAATTTTAATGCACAATGACGGGCTGGCGAGATGGCGAGCCAGTTGATCATCAGGCATCAAACGCCGCAGCCACCACACCCACGGGGCACCAACCTCATTATAAATCTGCCGGTACGCAGCAACATCTAACTGCTCGGTGGCGAGGCTAACCCCCGGTGGGAAGATTGTAGGCGGTGCCGGCTTGCGGGCATTCAGCCGTAAAAACGTCACGATCACCGCAATCCGGTCGGCCTGCTCACCCGGGGCCAAGCGAGCATAATCCACGGGCTTAGTCGTCCAGGAAGCTGCGCAGCTTGCGCGAGCGTGATGGGTGCTTCAGCTTGCGCAGCGCCTTCGCCTCGATCTGGCGGATACGCTCGCGCGTCACGTTGAACTGCTGGCCAACTTCCTCAAGCGTGTGGTCGGTGTTCATGCCAATGCCAAAACGCATCCGCAGCACGCGCTCTTCACGCGGGGTGAGCGATGAGAGCACCCGCGTCGCAGCTTCACGCAAATTCGCCTGCACGGCGGCATCGAGCGGAATAATCGCGCCCTTGTCCTCGATGAAATCACCGAGATGGGAATCTTCCTCGTCACCGATCGGGGTTTCAAGCGAGATCGGCTCCTTGGCGATTTTCAGCACCTTACGGACTTTTTCAAGCGGCATGCCGAGCTTCTCAGCCAATTCTTCCGGCGTCGGCTCACGGCCAATTTCATGCAGCATCTGGCGCGAGGTGCGTACCAGCTTGTTAATCGTCTCAATCATATGCACCGGAATGCGAATGGTGCGAGCCTGGTCAGCGATCGAGCGGGTAATCGCTTGGCGGATCCACCAGGTGGCGTAGGTGCTGAACTTATAGCCACGGCGATATTCGAACTTATCCACCGCCTTCATCAGCCCGATGTTGCCTTCCTGGATCAAATCCAAAAACTGCAGGCCGCGATTGGTGTATTTTTTGGCAATGGAAATCACCAGACGCAAATTCGCCTCGATCATCTCCTTCTTGGCGCGCGTGGAATCGCGCTCGCCGCGCGAAACAGTGGAATAAACGCGGCGGAATTCTTCAATCGGCAGGCCGCCTTCACTGGCAACCTTGCTGATCTGGGCACGCAGTTCGCTCACCTGCGGCATGTATTTTTGAACGAAGGTTTTCCAGCCCTTGCCCGGCAAGGCGGAAACATCATTCAACCAGTTCGGGTCCATCTCGCGGCCCCGGTAATGCTGCAAAAACTCCTCGCGGCTAACCTTTGCCCCCTCGGCGAGGCGCAGAAGTTGCCCCTCGAGACCATTCAGGCGCTGATTAAGCACTTTGAGCTGCGCCACCAACTCCTCGATGCGGTTGTTATGTAGGCGCACCTGCTCAACCTTGGCCACCAATTCATCGCGCAGCTTCTCGTAGTTCTTCTCCGAGCGGGTGTTTACATCCGCACCGGCGGTGAGGTTATCAAGCCGCTTCTGCTGAATTTTAGCCAGTTTTTCGTAAAGCTTCTCGATATCCTCAAAATAGGTAAAAATCTCGGGCTTGAGCTTTTCCTCAAGAGCTGAGAGCGACATGCCCACGCCCTCGTTATCCTCATCGTCCTCAATTTCTTCCTGAGTCTGGAAGCCCTCGGTCGGCACCGGCTCGTTGCCGGCCTGCATGGCTTCCAGGTCGATCACGTCGCGCAGCAACACCCGGCCGTTATTGAGGGCTTCGTGCCAGGCAATAATGGCGCGGAAGGTCAACGGGCTTTCGCACAGCCCGCGGATCATCATGTCGCGGCCAGCCTCGATACGTTTGGCGATCGCGATTTCGCCCTCGCGCGAGAGCAATTCAACAGTGCCCATTTCGCGCAAATACATCCGCACCGGGTCATCGGTGCGGGAAACCGAGTTCTCGCTGATATTGCCGGCCGGGCTATCCTCGTCCTCGGCGGCTTCTTCCTTGGCAACCGGGGCAGCTTCGGGGTCTTCACCCTCCTCGGATTCCACCACCTGGATGCCCATTTCGGAGAGCATCGCCATAATGTCTTCAATTTGCTCAGAGGAATTCTGCTCGGCGGGCAAAACCGCGTTCAGCTCATCGAATGTGATGTAGCCGCGCTCCTTGCCCTTGGCGATCAGCCGTTTGACGGAGGCTGATTGAGTGTCGAGCACATTGGCATCAGCTTCAGCCTCAGGGGCGGGTTGTTCGGCGGCGGGCGTGGGCTTTATGGCCATATGAGGCGAAACTCCGGGTCGGCGGGACAGATTTACTTGGTGATGAAACGTCGCGGTTGAAGGGCTCTAATCAGGGTCCCGCTCTGCGCGCTCGGCACGGGACAGCGCCGCATTGAGCTTGATAAATTTTTGCACGGTCTCCGGGTCATCAGGGGCCGCCATGTAGCGCTGGCGCTGCTCATCCCTCTGATCACGCAACTTCAAACGGCTGGACCTCATCAAACCGAACATCTCCCACCATAGGTCAGCAGCTTCCGCCAACGTGGCACCCGGTGCGGCACCGGCCGGCAAGGGAGACATGGCGAGAATCCGCGCCGCCGCAATGCGCAGCGCATTTTCGGGTAAGTGGGTGAGGTGGCCTTGTAAGTCAAGGCTTTCATTGCTCTGATGCAATTTTAAGTCCGGACCCGACGCCATATAGGCTGAGAACGCCTCTCGCAGCCGGGCGCAATCAGCCGGTAAATCGATCAGGGCAAAGGCTTCCTCAACATCGGGGAGTAATTGTGGGTGGTTGAGCAGAATCGCGGTGAGAATTTTGCCACGTTCAATATCGGCAGTGGCGGGGTTGATGGCGGGGCGAGGCACCCGCAGCAAAGACGTTTTTACCGGCGAGCCAAATTTTTTGCTCCCGATTTTGCTACCGGTGCGGGGCCGTTCAGCAAAAAACCGGTCCAGCAGGATGGCGCGATATTCGCCTGCCAGGGCTTTATCAGGGATTTTTCCTGAAATTTCGACCAAACGCCCCCGCAGCGCCGCCCGGCCTTCCGGCGTGTCAGTCAGCGCACCTTCAGCCAGCATATCGAATAATATGGCCGAGAGCGGAAGTGCGGCGGCGAGTTGGGCTTTGAAGGCGGCCGGGCCTTGGCTGCGGATCAAACTGTCGGGGTCTTCTTTCTCCGGGAGGCGTAAAAATTTCAGGGTGCGGTCTGGTGCCAGGCCGCTTAACGCCAGTTCCACCGTGCGCATGGCCGCACGGCGGCCGGCGTTGTCGGCGTCGAAACAAATGACCGGCGCGGGGCTGAGATGCCAAATATCCTCCAGATGCTCCTCGGTCAGCGCTGTGCCAAGCGGGGCGACCGCTCCGCCAAAGCCCGCCTGCGCCAGGGCGATAACGTCCATATATCCTTCCACAATGATCAGCGGTTCACCCTTACGCACAGCCTCGCGGGCAAAATTAAGCCCGTAGAGCGAACGACGCTTGGAGAAGGCCGGGGTTTCCGGGCCGTTGACGTATTTCGGCTGGCCATCGCCCAATATCCGCCCGCCAAAGCTAATTTTTCCGCCTCTGCGGTCGGTAATGGGAAACATAACGCGAGAGAAAAACATATCGACCGGGCCACGATCACTGGTCTTCATCAACCCGGCTTCGATCAGTTGCTCGGGCTTGATGCCCTGGCGCGAAAGCATACTCGCAAGTGCACCTCGGCCCTCACCTGACCAGCCCAACTGAAACTTCGTGATGGTGGCATCGCTAAGGCCACGCCCGCGCAGATAGTCCAGCGCCGGTTTGCCCTCCGGTAATAATAACCATTTTTGATACTGCGCGGCTGCGGCTTCCAGCACCTCGGCAATACCGGCGCGTTTGTGCTCGGCCTCGGCGGCCTGCGCGCTGGCTTTCGGCACTTCCAGCCCGGCCTCGGCGGCCAGAGTTTCCACCGCCTCCATAAAACCGGCGCCGGTGGATTTCATCACGAAGCTGATGACATCGCCATGCTCGCCACAGCCAAAGCAATGGAAATGGTCGTCATAGACGTAGAACGATGGGGTCTTCTCGCCATGGAACGGGCAGCAGCCTTTTGAATCGCGCCCCGATTTGGTCAGCCGCACGCTGCGGCCAATCAACGCCGCGATCGGCGTACGGGCCCGTAACTCGTCCAGAAACGCGGGCGAGAGACTAGCCAAGAGCGGCTTTCACGGCCACCGAGACCGCGCCCATATCGAGCGCCGCACCATGCTTGGCCTTCAACGCGCCGATCACTTTGCCCATGTCCTTACCGGTGGTGGCACCGGTTTCGGCGATGGCGGCGGCGACAGCGGCGGTAAGCGCATCGCCTGACAAGGTTTGCGGTAAAAATTTTTCAATAACAAGTATTTCCGCCTCTTCCTTCACAGCCAGTTCCTCACGGCCACCCTGGCGGTACAGCGCCACAGCGTCCCGGCGGGATTTGATCATCGAGCGCAGCATGGCGAAAATCTCGTCATCCGGGATGGCGGTGATGCCCTTCGGGCGGGCCGCAATATCGGTGTCCTTCAGTTTGGCCTGGACCATCCGCAGCGTGGAGGTGCGCTCAGCATCGCGGGCCAGCATGGCGGTTTTTACGGCGGCGGTAATATCTTCACGCAAACTCATCAGTCTTCCCTTCGGACAGTAATTCCGGTTTTTTACAAAAACATTGAACCCGGAAATAAATTCCGATACACTATTTTTATGCCAATATCCATCACCGACCTACTAGACCGTCTTGGCGGCACGGATGCTGCCGCCACTCTAACAGGGGTTTCGCCCGAAGCGATACGCAAATGGCGCAGCGCTAACGCGATTCCCACGCGCCATTGGCCGGCGATTATGGCTGCAACCGGATTAAACATCGAAGATTTGCCAGGAGCCGCCATGGAAACCGACACCCCGCCCGGCGCCACCGCCGCCCTGGTTTTGGCTGATGGCACGGTGTTCTGGGGGCGCGGTTTTGGGGCGCATGGCACCAGCAAGCCCTCTGAGCTGTGCTTCTCCACCGGCATGACCGGCTATCAGGAAACCCTCACCGACCCCTCGTTTGCCGGGCAGATTATTACCTTTACCTTCCCGCATATCGGTAATGTGGGTGCCAACGATGAAGATTTGGAAGCCTTCAGCATCGCGGCCCGCGGGCTGGTAACCGGGCAGGACCCGACCGAACCTTCCAACTACCGCGCCACCAGCAACCTCGATACCTGGCTGAAAAAGCAGAATATTCCGGGCATCGCGGGGGTTGATACCCGCGCCCTCACATTGCGTATCCGCGACCTTGGCGCACCGAACGCCGTGCTTTCATACCCCGCTGACGGTAAGTTTGACCTGGCTGCGTTGGCTGCCAGGGCGGCAGCCTGGGGTGGGCTGGACGGGTTGGACCTCGCCCGCGAAGTTTCCTGCACCCAGAGCTACGAATGGAGCGCTGGCACCTGGAGTTGGGAGGGCGGCTTTGCCGCCCCCGATACCAGCAAGCTGGTGGTGGCGGTCGATTACGGTGCCAAGCGCAATATTCTGCGCAGCCTGGCTTCGGCCGGCTGCAAGGTGATCGTGGTGCCTGCTACCTCCAACGTTGAGGATATCCTGCGCCACAAACCTGATGGCGTGTTCCTCTCCAATGGCCCCGGCGACCCAGCGGCGACTGCCAAATATGCCGTACCCGCCATTCAGGGCGTGATGGCTGCCGGTGTGCCGATTTTTGGGATTTGTCTGGGCCATCAGCTACTAGCGACAGCTTTGGGTGGTAAAACCTACAAGCTCGAGCGCGGCCATCGCGGCGCCAATCAGCCAGTGCAGGATTTGATCACTGGCAAGGTGGAAATCACCTCGCAAAACCATGGCTTTGCCGTCGATGAAACCTCACTACCGGCGGGCGTGGACGTGACGCATAAGAGCCTGTTCGATGGATCCAACGAAGGCATCGCCTGCAAGGCCAAACGGGTATTTTCGGTGCAGTACCACCCGGAAGCCTCACCGGGGCCGAGCGACTCATCCTACCTGTTCAAACGCTTCGTCGAGATGATGGCCTGACGGCTCCCGTCACGCCGGCCCTGGCCGGTATCCACGACTTCTATCCATTGAATCGAGTTCCCTATGCCCAAACGCACCGACATAAAATCCATCATGATCATCGGCGCAGGGCCGATCGTCATCGGCCAGGCCTGCGAGTTTGACTATTCCGGCGCCCAGGCCTGCAAGGCGTTGCGCGAGGAGGGTTACCGGGTGATTCTGGTAAACTCTAATCCCGCCACCATCATGACTGACCCGTCGTTGGCGGACGCCACCTATATCGAGCCGATTACGCCGGAGATGGTGGAGAAAATCATCATCCGTGAAAAGCCTGATGCGCTGCTGCCTACCATGGGCGGGCAAACCGCGCTGAATACCGCCATGTCGCTGGCGAAATCCGGCACGCTGGAACGGCTGGGCGTGGAGTTGATCGGCGCGAAGGCTGATGTGATCGACCGCGCTGAGGACCGCTTGAAATTCCGTGACGCCATGGCCGAAATCGGCATCGCCGGACCAAAATCCGCGATTGCGCATAACCGCGAAGAAGCAGCGGCGGCCTTGGAACTTGTCGGCCTGCCCGCCGTCATCCGGCCTTCTTTCACGCTCGGCGGCACCGGCGGCGGCATTGCTTATAACCGCGAGGAATTTTTCGAGATCGTGATCTCGGGGCTTGATGCCTCGCCCACCAATGAAGTGCTGGTGGAAGAGTCCGTGCTCGGCTGGAAAGAGTACGAGATGGAGGTGGTGCGCGATTGCGCTGATAATTGCATCATCATTTGCTCGATTGAAAACATCGACCCGATGGGCGTGCACACCGGAGACTCCGTAACCGTCGCCCCTGCCCTGACGCTGACCGACAAAGAATACCAGATCATGCGCGATGCCTCGATAGCATGCTTGCGCAAAATCGGCGTCGATACCGGCGGCTCGAACGTGCAGTTCGGCATCAACCCGGAAGATGGCCGGATGGTTGTCATTGAGATGAACCCGCGGGTCTCGCGCTCCTCAGCACTTGCCTCGAAAGCCACCGGCTTCCCGATCGCTAAAATCGCCGCCAAGCTGGCGGTCGGCTACACGCTGGACGAGCTGAAAAACGACATCACCAAGGCCACTCCCGCAAGTTTCGAGCCGGTGATTGATTATGTCGTCATCAAAATCCCGCGCTTTACCTTCGAGAAATTCCCCGGCACGCCAGCCCTGCTCTCCACCTCGATGAAGTCAGTCGGGGAAGCGATGGCGATTGGCCGCAACTTTGCTGAGGCCCTGCAAAAAGGTCTGCGCAGTTTGGAGACCGGCCTCTCCGGCCTCGATGAAATGCCCGCCCCAGGCGATGGCACGGCGGATGCCTTCCGCGCTGCCCTTTCAACGCCTCGCCCTGACCGGTTGCTGATTGCCGCGCAGGCGCTGCGGGCTGGGTTGAGCATTGCGGACATCCATGCCGCCTGCAAGTTCGACCCCTGGTATCTCGACCAGATGCAAAAAATTATCGATGCCGAGAACGAGGTGAAAAAACACGGGCTGCCGCGTGAGGCTTTTGCGATGCGCCGTTTGAAGGCGTTGGGTTTTGCCGATAAGCGCCTGGCGGAGTTGGCCGGCCAGAAGGAAGCTGCCATCACGGCGGCGCGGCAGAAAATGGGCGTGACACCAGTTTATAAGCGCATCGATACCTCGGCGGGCGAATTCGCCTCTGCCGCCTCATATATGTACGGCACCTATGAGGGCGCTTACGGGGCCCCGGTGTGTGAAGCCAACCCTACCGCCCGCGATAAAATCATCATTCTTGGTGGCGGGCCCAACAGAATTGGCCAGGGCATCGAGTTTGACTATTGCTGCGTGCACGCTGCCTACGCGCTACGCGATGCGGGCTATGAGACCATCATGGTCAATTGCAACCCCGAAACGGTTTCCACCGATTATGATACCTCCGACCGGCTATATTTCGAGCCGCTGTTTGCCGAGGATGTCATCGCGCTGATCCGCCGTGAGCAGGAAAATGGCAAGTTGCTTGGTTGCATCGTGCAATATGGCGGCCAGACACCGCTGAAACTTTCCCAGGCCCTGGAAGAAGCCCACATCCCCATTCTGGGCACCACGGCGGATGCCATCGACATTGCCGAGGACCGTGAGCGCTTCGCGGTATTGTTGAATAAGCTCGGCCTGCGCCAGCCCGATAACGGCATCGCCCGCTCGCCCGAACAGGCTGAGAGCATTGCCGAGACCATCGGCTATCCCATCATCATCCGCCCCTCCTATGTGCTGGGTGGCCGGGCGATGGAGATTGTTTATGACCGCAATGGCCTGGCCCGTTACATGCGCGAAATCGTCCGCGCCTCGCCGGAAAACCCGGTGCTGATCGACCGCTATTTGAACGAAGCCTCGGAAGTGGATGTGGATTGCATCTGCGATGGCGAGACCGTGTATGTGGCCGGCGTGATGGAACATATCGAGGAAGCAGGGATTCACTCCGGCGATTCCGCCTGCTCAATTCCACCCTATTCGCTCTCCCCCGCCATCGTGGCGGAGTTGCGGGCCGAGACCGAGGCAATGGCTAAGGCGCTGCATGTGGTGGGGCTGATGAATGTACAATATGCCATTCAGAACGACTTGATTTACGTGCTGGAAGTGAACCCGCGCGCCTCACGCACCGTGCCGTTCGTGGCCAAAGCCACTGGCGTCGCCGTGGCCAAAATCGGCGCCCGGGTGATGGCGGGCGAAAAACTGGCGTCCTTCAAGCTCGATGATTCAGTGGCGCTACGCCATGTGGCGGTGAAGGAAGCGGTGTTCCCATTCGCCCGCTTCCCGAACATCGACACGCTGCTGGGGCCGGAGATGAAATCCACCGGCGAGGTGATGGGGCTGGATACCAGCTTCGCCCGTGCTTTCGCCAAAGCTCAGTTGGGGGCCGGGGTAAAACTGCCGCTTTCAGGCACCGCGTTTCTCTCGGTGAAGGAGTCTGATAAAGCCGCCATCGTGCCGGTGGCGCGCCGGCTCGCTGAGATGGGCTTCTCAATTCTCGCCACCCGCGGTACCGCCGCGCACATCGCCAAGGCCGGAATCCCTGTGAAATCAGTGAATAAGGTGCTGGAAGGCCGGCCGCATTGCGTGGACGCCATCCGCTCGGGCGATATCCAACTCGTCATCAACACTGCGCATGGGGCGCAATCGGTAGCGGATAGCTTCGATATCCGGCGCTCGGCCCTCACCCACCAGGTGCCAAACTTCACCACCATCGCCGCCGCCCGCGCCACCGCGCACGCCATTGCTGCCTTAATTTCGGGTAGTCTTGAAGTTGCGCCGCTTCAGTCGTACTTTCCCCACTCTTTTTGAAACGTCGCCGGGCCCTTACGGGCCAGGCGGCGCTTGTTGTTTTAACCTTCACCCATCGGCCAGACACAGGCCGAGGAGACTAAGTTGCAAAAATTTCCTATGACCGCGGCTGGATTGATTGCCCTTGAAGATGAGCTTCGGATGCTCAAGGCTCAGGAGCGCCCTGCCATTATTCGCGCCATCGCCGAAGCCCGCGCCCATGGCGACCTCTCGGAGAACGCCGAATATCATGCCGCGCGTGAACGCCAGTCCTTCGTGGAAGGCCGGATTGCCGAGTTGGAGGAGATCACCTCGGCGGCTGAGGTCATCGATCCTGCAGCCCTCTCGGGCGACACCGTGATGTTTGGCGCTAGCATCCTGTTGCTTGATGAGGACACCGAAAAGGAAGTTACATACCAGATTGTGGGCATGCATGAGGCCGACGTGAAACGTGCCCGGCTCTCGATCACCTCGCCTTTGGCTAAGGCGCTGATCGCCAAGCGGGTGGGCGATACCGTTTCGGTGCCAGCACCCAGCGGCGACCGCACTTACGAGATCCTCAAAATCACTTATGGCTGAGGCAAATGATCACTTTCCAGGACGTTGAAGCCGCCGCCAAGCGGATCGAAGGCGCTGTCATCCGCTCGCCGTTTTTGCGCTCGGATGGGCTGAGCAAGGCCACTGGCGCCGAGATTTACCTGAAATATGATCATTTACAGGCCACCGGCGCGTTCAAGGAGCGTGGTGCTGCTAACCGTATTGCACTACTCACCGACGCTGAAAAAAAGGCTGGGGTCATAGCGATGTCAGCCGGCAATCATGCGCAGGCCGTGGCTCGCCACGCCGCACTGGCCGGCATCAAGGCCACCATCGTGATGCCGATATTCACGCCATCTACCAAAGTCACCCGCACCGCCGCCTGGGGGGCTGAAGTGGTGCTGCATGGCGAAATGTTGGCGGAGTCGGCTGCTCACGCGCATCACCTGGCTGAACAGCACGGTTATAAATTTATCCACCCGTATGACGACCCCGCCGTAATGGCAGGGCAAGGCACCATGGCGCTGGAAATGTTGCAGGATGTGCCGAACCTGCAGGCCATGGCTGTTGCCACCGGGGGCGGCGGGTTGCTCTCAGGCTCGGCCATTGTGGCCCGCGCCATGAAACCTGAGTTGGATATCGTCGGCGTGGAAGTTGAAAATTATTCCGCTTTTGCCCAGGCGCTGGCGCACCAACCGATCCACGTTGGTGGCCCAACCATCGCCGAAGGCATTGCGGTGCGCGATATCGGCCAAAACCCGCTGCAAATCCTCAAAACTCTGAATATCGACGTGCTGGTGGTGTCCGAGCATGCGGTTGAGCAAGCCATTGCCTTGCTCGTTGAGGGCGCCAAGCAGGTTGCCGAGGGGGCTGGTGCTGCCGGTCTCGCCGCTGTCCTTGCCTATCCCGAACGCTTCCGCGGCAAACGCGTCGGCATTCCCATTTGCGGCGGCAATATCGACCCGCGGATTTTGGCCAACACATTGATGCGTAACCTGCTGCGCGATGGCCGCCTGCTGCGGGTGGTGCTGGAAATGCCGGACCGGCCCGGTATGCTCGCCGACATTGCCTCCCGCATCGGCACGCGCGGCGGCAATATCATCGAGGTAGCGCATCACCGGTTGTTCTCTTCGCCGTCTGTTCAGGATGCGCAGCTTGAAATTATGATTGAAGCCCGCGACGAAGCCCACGGCGCGGCGATTGAAACCGCGCTCCGCGAAGCCTACGTGCTACGCCGGATTTAGCAAAAAAAACCAGTTACCAGATCGGCATCACGTCTTCCGGTGGCGCTGCGCCCTGGTCGTCTCGTGCGCTGGTAAAGCCTACCTCCCGCGCCAGATCCGTAATTCCTTGACGGAAAGCCCCGCGCTCAACCACGGCGGGGTTGCCGAAGCTGGCACTCTCATTCATCTGCTTCGGTAAATCCGGGATGATCACGTGAATTTTGCTTTTAAGGGCATCTTCAATCTGCTTGCGGGTCAACCCACCGGGGCGCCCTTGCCTGTTCAACAAGATCGTCGGGGACTGAGTTTGCCACGGGCCGTTCGGTAAACCGATCAACCGCAGCGTGTCACGCACCGAGGCTAGCGTTGGGTCCATCACGATCACCCGCTGGTGCGAATATTCCAGTAGATCGTGGTTTATCTGCATCGGCGTAAATGACACATCGGTGATAACAAAATTATACCGAACCCTCAGCACATCAATTAGTTTCTGCGCCGCACCGGGGACATAATTCAACGGCTCACTTAGCCGCTCTTCGCTAGAGAGCACAAACAAACGCTCCGTCACCGGCAGGGCTGCCCGCTCCATAAAGACCTGATCAACCCGATCCGGTGTTTCCAGAGCCATGCGTAAACCGGGTCCGGTTTTGGCGCCGAGCAATAATGCGCCTGAGCCCATATGCAGATCAGCTTCAACGAATACCGTGTGGCGCTTTGATATGACACCTAGATACCAGGCGAGGTTGCCGGCAATCGTCGTCGCCCCCACCCCGCCTCGGGCACCGGTTACCGAAATCACACGGCCACCGCGTACGGCGTCCGCGCCGACAGTTTTGCGGGTGATCAAAGGCGAAAAATGCCGGCCTACCGCCTCACGTGTCAGCGGCTTGGAGATATATTCCATAACCCCCATGCCGCGGGTGATGTGCCGATAAAAATTCACATCGTCGATATCGCCAACCACCAGCACCCTAACGCCAGGTTCCACTAAGTCAGAGAGCTCACCCAGGGCGCTTAATGGTTGGTCATCGCCTGAAATATCGATGATCAGCACTTCTGGTGTTTGTAGCTTTGCCATCGCCTGAATGGCGGTGCGTACGTTGCCCCGGCGAATGTCCAGACCGCTTGCCACGGCGTCACCAAGACCATCACGCAGGACGTTTTCAGTTGCGGATTCGGTGATAAACGCCAGGACTGTAACGCGGTCCAGCCTTGGGCCCGGAGCGCCAAACGACTTAAGATACGGTTCCTGGTCTGCCACGGCATCGCTCCCACACGGGTTACATCACCCAAACTGCCTAAAATTCGGTTAGCTGGTTATTTGCCTCGATGAATATCTGGATTTCAGTTCAGTGGGAATTGTAAAAACGTCATAACTACAACTTACGCTCGATCAGTTCGATTTTATACCCGTCTGGGTCCTCGATGAACGCGATCACGGTGGTGCCGAACTGCACCGGCCCGGGCTCGCGGGAGATTTTCACGCCAGCCGCCCGCAGCTTGTCGCAAGTGGCATAAATATTAGGCACACCGAGCGCTAGGTGGCCGAAGGCGGAGCCAAGCTCGTAATGGTCAACGCCCCAGTTATAGGTAAGTTCAAGCACTGTATGCTCTGGCTCATGGCCATAGCCGACGAACACCAGGGTATATTTGGCGTCCGGCACCTCCCGGCGGCGCAATTCCTTCATGCCCAGCAGGTTGGTGTAGAAATTCACACTGGTATCAAGGTTTCCAACCCGCAGCATGGTGTGCAGATAGGTAAAATTTGCGCTCATCAGATGAAACTCCGGTTCAAAGTTTAATACCTGTCAGAAACAACCCAGCCGAATCAGCGGCTGCGATCATCGCCTCCCGATCACTTAAGATAGTATTGCCCGCCTCGAATGCGATCCCGCGCAAGCCAGCAATGTGAGCGTTATGAATGGTATTGGGGCCAATGGTCGGCAAATCTGCCCGGCGCTCCTGACCTGGCTTGGCCAACTTCACCAATACCCCCCCCGGACCGGGACGGGTGACGGTGACAATGCGGCTCAACATAGCGTCGGTGCCCTCAACGGCCTCAACCGCCAACACGATGCCTTGTTGCACGACGCAGGCTTGGCCGATATCGGCCGCGCCGATGATCTTCAGCACCTCAATCCCGCGCTGCACATCGGCCATGGCGGCAGCGTCTGGGGCGGTGGCGGTGAGAAGTCCGGCGGGGCCGAGAACATCGGAGAGGATGTCGTGCGCACCGAGCACACGAAAGCCATCCTCGCTCAGCACGCGAATGATTGCGGCGAGCAGACCGTCATCACCGGCAAATGCCGCCTTGCCGATTTTGCCGATCAACTTCAGCCCTTCGGTGTCCGGGCGCAGCGCCAGCATCGAGGGGCGCTTGACAGGGCCGATCATCACCAAATCAACGCAGCCGCGATCCTTCAGCGCCTGCCGAATGGCCCCGATGGCGCCGAGGCGGAAGAACTCGTGGTCAAATGGTGCCACAATGGTGGGTTCGGCAAACCCTTCCAGCGCGGTGATGAAGACCGGCCTGCCGGCAGCCCGGGCCGCATCAGCAACCTGCCCCGGCAAGGGCCCACCGCCCGCAATAATCCCAAGTGGCAGCCCCAAGATGTCAGCCTTCGTCTTCGCCGGTGGCGCGCGAGAGGTTGGTGATCAACCCATGGCGGCTGGGGGTGGCGATAAATTCCAGCATATCCATCACATACGGACTGTCACCATACTCAACGCGGGCCTGAACGGTGCGCTCGGCAAAAACGCCAGGGCCACCGAACAGGAATTTGTAGGCTGCCCGCACCCGATGCAGTTGCGCTTTGTCCAACCCACGCCGACGCAGACCTATGATATTCAGGCCACACAGCTTGGCGCGCGGACCAAACACAAAACCATAGGGAATAACATCCGCCGTAACGCCAGTAACACCGCCAACCATGGCCCCCTGCCCGACCCGCACGAATTGCAGCAAAGCTGCTGAACCGCCGATGATGGCACGGTCGCCCACCACCACATGGCCGCCAAGCACCACGTTATTGGACATGATGACATTGTCGCCCACATCGCAGTCATGAGCGACATGAACAACTGCCATCAACAGGCAATCCGCGCCGATTTTGGTAACGCCAGTGCCTGTAACGGTACCGCGATGGATCGAGCAATGTTCACGGATGATGGTGCGCGGGCCAATAATGGTCTCGGTCGGCTCACCTTTATATTTCAGATCCTGCGGCGCCATCCCAACCGTACAAAACGGGAATAATTTCGCGCTGGCCCCGATCCGGGTTTTGCCCTCCACAACAACATGGCTAACCAGTTCGACATCATCCTCCAGAACAACTTCCGGCCCAACGGTGCAAAAGGGACCAATTTTCACACCACGCCCGATGAAGGCATCCGGAGAAACGATCGCGGTCGGATGTATCAGCTCTAGCAACATCGTCTCCAATCCAACACCCGCCATGATCTCAAAATCCTCTAGACATCCGGCGGAGCCGCCGCCAGTCAATCATTATTTCCAACTATTTCCGCACAACCAATTGATTGTAAAAGATTATTCGGCTGGCTTGACGTCTTCCATGATCATCGCGGTAAACAAGGCTTCCGCCACCGCAACCCCGTCAACCTTGGCGATACCATTGAAGCGCCAGACATTACCACGGCGGCGGTCTTTGGTGACATGGATTTTCAGGCAATCGCCGGGGGTGACCGGCTTGCGGAACTTCGCATTGTCGATCGACATAAAATACACGATCGGGATACCACGCTCAGCACCGAGCGTCTCAATGACCAGCGCTGCGGCGGTCTGCGCCATGCTCTCGACGATCAGCACGCCGGGCATCACCGGATGGCCAGGAAAATGACCCTGGAAAAAATTTTCGTTCACAGTGACGTTTTTGATGCCTATGGCGGAATGATCCCGGCGCACATTGATGAGCCGATCAACCAACAAAAACGGATACCGATGCGGGATCATCGTCATCAGACGCTTGGTGTCGATCATCTCCACATCGATGACGGGCAATGTCTCTTGCGAAATTTCGTCCATGACGGCCTGTCTTTAATCCTCTTTTTTTTGACCTGGCTTGGCGGCACTGCGCGCTGCCTGCACCAGTTTACGAAGTGTCACCACCTCGCGGAAAAACGCCTTCGCCGGTTGCGCCGGAGCGCCCAGCACTTCAAGCCCGGGATCCACGTCGGCCATCACACCAGCTTGGGCACCCACACGGGCCCCTCTGCCAATGGTTAAATGACCAGCCAAGCCAGCCTGTGCCGCGATCATTGCCTGATCGCCGATGGTGGTTGATCCGGAAACGCCAGCCTGTGCCACAATGACGGCGTGACTGCCAATGTTCACGTTGTGGCCAATCTGAACGAGATTGTCGATACGAACGCCTAGTCCGATCACGGTATCCTGAGCGGACCCACGATCAATCGTGGTGTTGGCACCAATCTCAGCGCCGTCACCGATGATGACGCGGCCAAGCTGTGGAATGGATATGAACCCAGACTTGGTAATGGCAAAACCAAACCCGTCCTGGCCAATCCGTGCGCCGGGGTAAATCGTGACTTTATCGCCTAATATGGCGTGCGAAATCGTGGATTGCGCATGCACCCTGCAGAGTTTGCCTATCACCACGCCATCGCCAATTACTGCCAGCGGGCCGATAATACTGCCCGCACCAATCTCCACAGCACGGCCTATTACGGCCCCGGCGCCAACTTCCGCCGACGGGTCGATGTGGGCGGTGGCGTCAATGACGGCAGTCGGGTGAATTGATGCCTTGGCGGATACCGGCGGATGAAACAGCGCCGAGATTTTTGCCCAGCCCACATAAGGCTCGGGCGTAACCAAGGCGGAAGTTCCAACCGGTACTCGGGTTTGGAAGTCTGGGTGGATAATCACCGCGCCTGATTTGGTAGCATCCAACGCATCGGCATAACGCCGATTATCCAGGAAGCTGATATCATCAGAGCCCGCTGTTTGCAGCGGCGCGACACCCATGATTGGTTTATCTGAGCCCACCAAGGCCGCCCCAATCAATTTCGCGAGTTCGGCCACGTTATGCGGCCCGGTGCGCACAAAAAAACGCGCATCACCGGGCTTTGAGACTTTCATGTCCTAACCGCCAGATTACTGGCCGTTACCCTGGCCATGACCGTCCTGGCTCGCAATCGGCATCCCGGGTGTCACGACACTTGGCGGTACCGGTACGGTTGTGACCTGCTTGTTCAATTGCGCAGCCACCTCGTCAGTAATGTCAAAGGCGCTGATGTTCAGAGCAACCTGCTCACGATGCAAAACCAAGTTCATACCATGCTCATCGGCCACCTGACGAATAACGGCGATCAGAGTGGACTCAATTTCACCCAAAGCTGCCTGCGCGGAGTTTTGGATCGCTTGATCACGAGCCCGGAAACTGGTCTGTGCGGTTGCAATTTCACCCTGCAAGGCTTTTTCCTTGGCCTCGAGTGCGGCATCCGTCAGGGTAGAACGCTCGGCAGTGATTTTCGCCTGTTCGGCCTGCCAACCAGCCTGGTCCTTTTGAGCCTCAGCAGCCAGCTTGGCACGGCGATCCTGGATAATTGCCTGCACACCCTGTGCGGCGGTGGATTTTTGCATGACTTCAGGGACACTCAACACGCCGATCACAGCCACCGGTGGCGGGGAGGCCTTTGGTAATGCGGGGAGTTGCGGGATCGGCGGCATTTTCGGCTGAGCCTGTGCATCAGCGGCATCAGCGGCGGCGGTGTCGGAGTTCATCGGCGACGCGGCCGGCTTTGCCGCCGGCTTATGTGCCGGAGCGGCGGTTCCTTGAGGTGCCGACGGTGGGATGAAGTAGCCGGGCGTGGATTGTGCAAATGCGGCCGGCGCGCCACCAGCCATCAGCAGCGCCGAAATCATCAGAATTTTGGAAAGCTTGTTAAACATAATCAGTTAGAACCTTGTACCAAAAGAAACGCGGAATTGCTGAACCTGATCGGCTTTCTGCTTCAGAATTGGCTCAGCCAATGACAGATTGATCAAGCCAAATGGCGTGTTGAACGATACGCCGACACCAGCACCCACCCGCGGCGTCGGGCTGTCATAAACCGGGCCGTATTTCGCCTGTACCCCATAAAGTGAACCAACATCGACAAAGGCAAAGCCTTGCAACCCGAGGTCATGGGAAACCGGCAGCGGGAAATGCAATTCGGTGGACTGGGTGTACATATATTTACCACCGAGACTGTCGCCGGAGGTTTTATCATGCGGACCGACACCACCGTCGGCGAAGCCACGCAGCGTATCACCGCCCAGAAAGAAGCGGTCCACGATGCGGTCCTGATAATTCATAATTGGCAGCAAATAGCCGGCGCCAGCACTTAGTTTCAGCACCCAATCCTTGCTGCCGAACACGCGCTCCAAGGGAATGTAGTACGAGATGTTCGGGGTAAGCCGGATATATTTCGCGGTGCCGCCAAGGCCTGCAAAATCGGTGGTCAGGGTGACCAGCGCGCCTGAGGTTGGCGATAAATCGTCATCTAAATAATCAAACGTAAGCGACTGCGAGATTTGAGAGAGCGTTGAGACCCCCTTCTCGTCAATGATATAGAGGCTGGAACCTGTTGGTACGCCATACACATTACGCTCACTGATCGTGTAGGTGAACGATTGCCTAACGTGCGCATTGAAGCGGTAACCCATCCGAACATCGGCGCCGACATCGCTTTCGGAGTAGTTGAAGGCAGCGGCGGAGGCGGTGTAGGAATCAGTGACGGTGCGGAATATGTCGAACCCGGCGATCAAATTGCGATCCAGGAAATAAGGATCAGTGACACCGAGGTTGATCTGGGTGCCGCGCTGCGCCAGCAACGCGTTGATGCTGGCGTTGACGCCGGTGCCCAGGAAGTTATTTTGCGACAACCCGGCATTTACCAGTGCGCCCAGGCTGGTTGAGTAACCACCACCCAATGAGAACTGGCCGGTCGCTTGCTCGGTAACTTTGGCATCCAAAATGACCTGCTGCGGCGTTGAACCCGGGGTCGTGGTGATTTTTTCATCCTTGAAGAACCCTAGGTTCTTTAAGTTGGTTTGTGACTGGTCAACCTTGGTCTGGCTATAGCCATCACCCTCAGCGAGTGTGAGTTCACGGCGGATGACCTTGTCTTCGGTACGAGTGTTACCGATGATATCGATACGCTGGATATAAACCTTTGGTCCCTCAACGACGTTCAACGTAATCGAGAGCGTTTTTTTGGCCGGGTCGGTTTTGACAACCGGGGTCACCTGAGCGAACGCGTAGCCTAAATCCTGCGCCCGCTTCGAAACAGCGGCAATACCTTCCTGCAAGGCCGCGCCGTCAAACCAGTCGCCAACACTCTCAGGCACTAGTTTACGCAGCGTATCGCCCGAAAGATTACGAATGCTGGAAGCAACCGTCAGGCTGCTGATTTTGTAGCGCGGGCCCTCGGTTACATTGAAGGTCAGGTAAAATGACTTACGATCAGGTGAAAGCTCGGCGTTGGCGCTGTTCACCTGAAAATCGGCGTAACCGTGGTGCAGGTAAAACTGCCTCAGCAGCTCCTCATCATATTGAACGCGTTCGGAGTCATATTGATCCGAACTGGAGAGAAAACGGAACCAGGCTTCCTGGCGGCTGGAAACAACCTCACGCAATGCGCCCTGGCTGAAATGGTCGTTGCCTAAAAAGGTAATCCGGCTGATCAAGGTCTCCGTGCCATCAGTGCACTGGAAAACCACATTCACCCGGTTGTCTGGGAGTTTGATGATATTGGGGGTTACGGTAGCACCGTAATAACCTTTTTTTGCGTACAGATTAAGCAAAACCCGGCGGTCTGCTTCAGCGGCGGCAACGGTAAACACCGAACGCGGCTTTAAGCCGATCGCGGCGGCGGCGTCTTTGTCGGTGACGGTTTTGTTGCCAACAAAATAAACTTGGTCAACGGTCGGGTTTTCCTCCACCGCGACAACCAGATAATTACCTTTCCGGGTAATGGAGACGTTTTTGAACAGGCCCGTCGCATAAAGCGTTTTGAGACTGTTATTAATTTTATCGGCATCAAATGGGTCGCCCGGTTGAATGACCATATAGCTCTGAATGGTTTCAGGCTCGATACGGGCATTGCCCGTTACCGTGATGCCCGCGACCGTTCCCCCTTGTGACTGGCCGGCGGTGGGGGTGGCGGCGAGTAATTTTCCAGGTCCGAAAACACCAGGCGTTAGAACGGCTGGCAACAAGCAGACGGAGGCCAAAAGGACCGAGCGCGGCTTAAGCAAAGATAACCTCCCACAGAAATTCAAGGCACAACCCAAAAAGCGGCGTAACAGGGCGCTTTAGACATCACGCACACCATCCGGCGTTTCGCACGCCACCGGCCCTGGGGCAAGCCGCCATTAAGCAAACCCCTTTGTCGTAGCAACCTAACCAAACAAGTGCGCAACCCAATGCACGGCGCCAAGCTGGGTTAAATCGTTAACAGTTGTAAACGCGAACAGGCTGATCAGCAAAGCAAACCCAATCCGCATACCGTATTCCTGCGCCCGTTTGGAGATCGGCTTACCATAAACAGCCTCCGCAGCGTAAAATAGCAAATGGCCACCATCGAGAATGGGGATCGGAACCAGATTGATTAAACCGAGGTTGACCGAGAGCATGGCGATAAACGAGATTAAACTAGAGGCCCCCAGGGCTGCCACCTTGCCTGACATCTGCGCGATCCGCAGCGGCCCACCAAGGTCCTGGGCACCTTTGCCGTGTAAAACCAGATTGACCAACCCACTGAGCGTATCGACGGTTAATTGCCAGGTCTGCTGGCTGGAGGCGGCAACCGCTGCAATCGGCCCGAGATGCTGAGTGGTCACAACGTCGCCTTCAACGCCCAGCATACCAATTTCGGTCCCACCGGTATCCTTGTGGCCGGTTTTAATCTCTTTTGACTGCACAACATGATTGCGCTCAAAGCTGATGACGAGTCCGGTATCCGGGTGGGCCATGACAATCCGTTGAACATCGTCAAAATACGGGGTGTTGATGCCACCGACACTAAGAATTTTGTCGCCGGCCAGCAGGCCGCCCTCGGCCGCTGGGGATCCTACCAGAATTTTGCTCAATACCGGCTGCACCTGCTCTCGCCCTACAATCACGAACAAGCCGGTAAACAGCACGAACGCCAGAACCATATTCGCGACAGGACCGGCTGCAACAATAATCGCTTTTGAGAGCAGTGAAGTTGCTGCGAACGAACCGGGCAATTTGGGGGCGTCGGTCTCATCCTCGCCCCAACCCTGCATTTTCACGTAGCCGCCAAGCGGCAGCGCCGAAATTTTCCAAACGGTTCCGGATTTGGCTTTCCAGGACACCAGGGCCGGACCGAAACCGATCGAGAATGCTTCCACCACGACACCGCGCGCGCGGGCAGCCAGATAATGACCAAGTTCGTGGAAAAAAACCAGAACGCCCAAAACGACCAGAAATGCCAGCACGGAGCGAATTGTTTCAGTCATCAATATGCTTTCAAGCGGCCTTGGCCGTGGTGAGTCTGCTGGCGACCAAGCGAGCCGCTTCATCAAGCGCCAGAACGGCGGCGAGGTCTGGGATAGGTGGCGTACCAAATTCCTGTAGCACAGTCTCGACAATAGCGGCGATATCCAGAAACCCAATTTTGCGGGCGAGAAATGCCGCAACGGCGATTTCATTGGCGGCATTCAGGACGGTAGGCGCCCCGGCACCGGCAGCAAGCACCTCACGCGCAAGACGCAGCGCCGGAAACTGCGCTTCATCGGGGGCAAAAAACTCCAGCTTGGCGATGGCCGCGAGGTCAAGCCGGGGCGCCTTAGTAACCAGCCGCTGCGGCCACGCCAAAGTATGCGCGATGGGGATACGCATATCGGGGGTGCCGAGCTGCGCGATGACGCTGCCGTCGGAATAGCACACCATACCATGGATCACCGATTGCGGATGGATGAGAACCTCGATCTCATGAGAGGATAACGAGAATAATCTTGCTGCTTCAATAACTTCCAGACATTTGTTCATCATTGTGGCGCTGTCGATGGAGATTTTGGCGCCCATTGACCAGACAGGGTGACGCAGCGCAGCTTCCGGAGTTACCGAGCGCATTTCCTCAATAGTATGGTTACGAAACGGCCCACCCGAAGCCGTGAGGATGATTTTGTCGACGGCTTTGGCATTACCATCGGCCATCGCCTGCATGATGGCATTATGTTCAGAATCAACCGGCAATAAGGTTGCTTTGGCCGCCGCCACCGCGCGGAGCATCACATCGCCCGCTGAAACCAGAGCTTCCTTGTTGGCAAACGCAATCGTGCCGCCGTGCCGGACCGCCGCTAAGGTTGGCTCCAACCCGGCCAAACCCGTAATCGCGCACATGGTCCAATCCACCGGCCGTGCGGCCGCTTCAATCACCGCGGCACGCCCGGCAGCACATTCAAGGCCAGTGCCGGCCAGGGCATCACGCAGGTCATCGAGCAAAGCGTCTTCAGAGATTACTGTAATCGCGGGGCGGAATTGTTTAGCCTGCTTGGCGATCAACGCAACATTGCGACCGCCGACTAACGCACAAATATGATAATCCTGACTATTTTCAGCCAAAATATCAATGGTTTGAGTGCCGACGCTCCCGGTAGACCCGAGAATGGTAATTTGTTTCAGCGCCATAACGGCAATCCCCCCTGTGCGCAAAACGCCAGTAACGCGGCCACAGGCGCTGCCGCCAAAAATCCATCTAACCGGTCAAACAACCCGCCATGACCGGGAATTGTATTACCTGAATCCTTGACACCTAAGCGCCGTTTTATAGCGCTTTCAAGCAAATCACCGGCTTGGGCAAAAAAGCTTAATATGCAGGCTGGACCCAAAGCCCACCAATCAATGCCGTGCATACCGCCGGTCATCATCGCGCCAGCAAAACCGCCGATCAGCAGGCCGCCGATCGACCCGCTCCAGGTTTTGCCGGGCGATATTCTGGGCGCCAATTTAGCGCCGCCAATGACCCGTCCCACCAGATAGGCGCCGATATCGGTGGCCCAAATCACCACCACAAGGAATAAAGTGTCGCGCAGGCCGGTTTCTGGTTGCAGGCGCAGCCACAGCAGCGCCAACCCGCCGATGCCGGCATATGGTACGCCCATCGCTGTGAAACGGTCGGCCATGCCCCCGAGCGCTACGGTTAGCAGCACCAAAGCCGCAAAGCCGGCCGTAAAGCCAACAAGCAACGCAATAACCGCCACGCCAGCCAGCCCAGAGGCCATGAAAAAAGCGATGGGCGTAAATATTTTATGGCCGGCCAGCCGCGCCCACTCGGTTCCAAGCCCAATTAGCGCCACGCTGATGAGGGCGCTCCACGTCAGCCCGCCGAACCACAATGCCATCATGGCAATGGGGCCAAGCACCGCTGCCGAGGCCAGCCGGACCCCAAAGTCCGACCAGCGGCTGTTGCCAGCGCGGTTCACCGGCTCACTCAGGACGTGCGCCAAAACGCCGCTCCCGCCGGGCAAACTCGGCTAAAGCTATGGAAAAATGCTGAGAGTCGAAATCTGGCCACAAGACTTCAGTAAAATAGAGTTCCGCATAGGCGGTTTGCCACAATAAAAAATTTGAAATCCGCTCCTCGCCGCTGGTGCGGATCAGCAAATCAGGGTCTGGAATGCCATCGGTAGCCAATAGCGATGTGAATTTATCCTCGGTGAGTTGATCAGGTGTTAGCCCCGCCGCCAAAGCCCGCCGGGCTGCTTCCACGATATCAGCGCGGCCGCCATAAGAGAGAGCCATCACCAGAGTCAGTTTAACGTTATGTTTGGTTTTGGCTTCAGCGTCGGCCAATTCAGCTGCCAAATTAGGACCAAAACGGTCGCGCTCGCCGATCACCACCAAGCGGACACCACTTTCGTGCAACTCATTGAGTTCATTACGTAAATAATACCTGAGCAAGCCGGTGAGGTCGGTCACTTCTTCTGGCGGTCGCTGCCAGTTTTCAGATGAAAAGGCGAACAGGGTGAGGTATTGCACCCCCTGCGCCATCGCCGCCTCGATGGTCCGACGCACTGCCTTGGTGCCTTCGCGGTGCCCGATGGCGCGCGGAAGACTACGGGCGGCGGCCCAGCGGCCATTGCCATCCATGATGATGGCGACATGGCGCGGAATCAAGGGAGAACAACTATCAGCCATTATACTTGGCGGATGTCCTTTTCTTTCTCGGCCAGGCTCTCATCGAGACGCTTGATGTAACCGTCGGTCAGCTTTTGCACCTGCTCGGACCAGTCGCGCTCGTCATCCTCGCTGATTTCATGCTTTTTCTCGAGCGCCTTGATCTGCTCCATGCCGTCGCGCCGTACGCCGCGCACCGCGATACGGGCATTTTCAGCATATTTAGCGGCAGTTTTGGCCAATTCATTACGTCGCTCTTCGGTCAGCATTGGTAGCGGCACGCGCACTATCTGGCCGTCTGGTTGCGGGTTGAGGCCAAGGCCGCAATCGCGAATCGCCGCCACAACGGAATTGACCATCGAGCGGTCCCACACCTGCACGGTAATCATCCGGGATTCCGGCACCGCCACTGTGGCAACCTGATTGATCGGCATCATTTGACCATAGGCTTCAATCTTCACAGGGTCGAGCAAAGCCGGGCTGGCACGGCCGGTGCGCAGGCCGCCGAACTCTCGCTTCAGCGCGTCCAGAGCGCCATCCATACGGCGGGTCAAATCCTGTTTTAAGGCGGTAATATCGGCAGGCATTGTCTGGTTCCTCTTATCTTCCGGGTTCAACGATCCGGGTAAACAGCCCCTCACCCCGCATGACGGCCGCGAAGGCACCGGGGGCGTGGATATTAAATACGATGATCGGCAAATGGTTTTCCCGTGCCAGGCTGATCGCGGCGGCGTCCATCACGTTCAAATCACGAGCCAGAACATCGAGATAGGTTAGTTCCTCGAACCGCTCGGCATCGGCTACCTTGCGCGGGTCGGCTGAATACACGCCATCAACCTGGGTACCCTTCAAAAGCGCGTCACAATGCATTTCAGCGGCCCGTAGGGCGGCGGCTGTGTCGGTGGTGAAAAACGGGTTGCCGGTGCCGGCGGCAAATACCACCACCCGGCCCTTTTCCATATGGCGCTCGGCCCGGCGACGAATATACGGCTCACACACCGACGCCATGGGAATCGCAGATTGCACACGGGTCGGAATATCCAATTTTTCCAGCGCCGACTGCACCGCCAGCGCATTCATGACAGTAGCCAGCATGCCCATGAAATCCGCCTGCGAGCGGTCCATCCCGCCTGCCGCCCCTGCAATGCCGCGGAATATATTGCCGCCGCCTATCACCAGGCAAACCTGCACGCCCATCGCCACCACATCGCGCACATCAGCCGCGATGGCGTTTACGGTTTCGGTATCCAGCCCGTAATCGCGCTTGCCCATCAAGGCTTCGCCGGAAACTTTTAACAGCACGCGCTTGTATTTAGGTATCGGTGTCATGATAGTTCCATACAGGAAGGGCGGCACAAGCTAGACGCCTGAACCGCCCCTCACAAGAGTTTCGCCCTGCGGAATTAAACGCCGGCAGCAGCGGCCACTTCCGCAGCAAAATCGGAGGTTTCTTTCTCGATGCCTTCACCGAGATGGAACCGCACAAAGCGCTCAATTTTAGCACCAGCCGTCTCGACCACAGCTTTGACCTTGCTTTCGCCGTCAATCACCCAGGTTTGCTCCAGCAGCACCACGTCTTCGTAGTATTTCGCAATGCGGCCAGCCATCATTTTCTCGATAATGGCTTCCGGCTTGCCAGAAGCCCGCGCCTGCTCAGACAGCACAGCCTTCTCACGCTCCAAAGCCGCTGGGTCCACTTCAGCAATGCTGAGCGCATCCGGACGGGTAGCAGCCACATGCATGCCGATCTGGCGGCCCAATGATTCGATGGCTTCGTTGGCGTTGCCCGAAAGCCCAACCAGCACGCCGATTTTGCCCAAACCCGGCTTCAACGCGCCATGCACATACCCGGCTACAACCCCGCCCGGGATGTTGATCACGGCGACCCGGCGCACGGTCATGTTCTCACCGATGGTGGCAACCAGATGCACCAGCTCATCAGCCACATTGCGCTCAGAACCAGGATACGGGGCAGCCTTCAGGGCCTCCACATCCTCACCCGTGGTCAAGGCAATTTTAGCAGCGGTTTCAACAAACGCCTGGAAGGCTTCGTTGCGCGCCACAAAGTCGGTCTCGGCGTTGATCTCGACCATCGCGCCCTTGCCGGCGGACAGTGCGATACCAACCAAACCTTCCGACGCGACGCGACCGGATTTCTTCGCCGCAGCGGAAAGACCCTTTTTGCGCAACCAATCGATGGCGCCCTGCATGTCGCCGTCGCTCTCAACCAGCGCCTTCTTGCAATCCATCATGCCAGCGCCAGACGTCTCGCGCAGGTCTTTCACCAGCGCCGCAGTAATTTCAGCCATGTTTTGCTCCTCTAGCTCAAGGTAACGGCGTTGCCTTTAAACCAAAGCAACGCCGTCAGATCATTTTGACAAAAAATTTAATTAAGCAGCGTGCTCAGCTTCCGGCTCTGGAAGCACCTCCAGAATCGGCTCAGCCGCAGCGCCGAGGTCACGGCCCGAAGCACCCATTTCAGCGCTGATACCATCCAGCACCGCACCGGCGATCAGGTCGCAATACAGGGTAATGGCGCGGATCGCGTCGTCGTTGCCAGGAACCGGGAAGGTCACGCCGGTTGGGTCGGAGTTTGAATCCAGCACCGCGATCACCGGAATGCCCAGCTTGTTGGCTTCTTCAACCGCCAGTTTTTCCTTGTTGGTGTCGATGATAAATAGAATATCGGGCAGGCCGCCCATATCCTTGATGCCGCCCAGAGCGCGTTCCAACTTTTCCTTATCGCGGGTCAGGTTCAGAACTTCTTTTTTAGTGAGGCCCTGCGTGTCACCAGCCAGCAACTCGTCCATCTGGCGCAAACGCTTGATGGAACCCGTGATGGTCTTCCAGTTGGTCAGCATACCACCCAACCAGCGATGGTTCACGTAATACTGGCCGCAACGTTGGGCGGATTCCGCCACGTAATCAGCCGCGGCACGCTTGGTGCCCACAAACAACACACGCCCGCCAGCCGCCGTTACATCGCGAACCGACTTCAAGGCGCGCTCCAACATCGGAACAGTCTGCTGCAAATCGATAATATGAACCTGGTTACGAACCCCAAACAGGAACGGCGCCATGCGCGGGTTCCAGCGGCGGGTGTTGTGACCAAAATGGACGCCTGCTTCTAACAGGTGACGCAATGAAACTTCGGGTAATGCCATGATAGCACCCTTTCCTTGTCTAAATCCGGTTAAACCTCCGCAGGATCAGGCCTCTCGGCACCGGACCAAAGGGATAAATCCCAAGGCAAGGCACCCTGCGTGTGAATTTGTCCGCACCACGCGAACCCGCGCCGTATGCCAAACCCCAGCCCCGATGGCAACCCTTTGCTGGCGTATAGGTGGGCAAGCGAGACCAAGGGTGCTCAACCCGTTACGACAACAAAGGTGACCATGAGGGGTCGGAGGCGTTGGTGGGGGTTGGCACCAGGCGTTCGTTGAAGCCGTCGATCCCGATGGTGACGAGGCGAGAATCGTGGCCGGAGATTGTGGGGGTTTGACGGTAGAACATAATGACGCGGCCGTTCGGGCAGAAGGTGGCACTTTCCACCAGGAAGCCCTGGCTAAGGATACGTTCACCAGAGCCATCCGGCTGCATGACACCGATCGAGAAGCCACCGGCACCCCAGCGGGTGTAGGCGATGAGATCACCGCGAGGGGACCACGCGGGTTCAGCGTATTGGCCGTCACCAAAGCTGATGCGTTTTACACCGGAGCCGTCGGCATTCATCACAAACAGTTGCTGGTTGCCGTCGCGGTCGGAATTGAAGGCGATTTGTGAACCGTCCGGGGAGTAACTGGGGGTGACGTTGATCGAGGAGGAGTCGGTAAGTTGCTGCATACCGCCGCCGCTGGCACTGACCTTGACCAGAGCGGCACCGTTACCGCGTGAGACGGACATTAGGAGTGAATTGCCATCTGGTGAGAATTTCGGGCCGATGGTCATGTCACCGAAGCTGCCTACCAGGGTCTGGCGGCCGGATTGTAAGTCAAACAGGTAAACCCGCGGTTGGTTGTTCTGGAAGCTCACGAAGGCCAGTTGTTGGCGGGTGGGGTTGAACTGCGGGGAGAGGGCCATGGAATCGCCGTTGGTGAGGAACTGGTTGTTGGCGCCATCATAATCCATCACCGCCAGGCGACGGACCGGGCTGGTAACAGGGCCGGCTTCCGAGATGTAAGCGACGCGGGAGTCGAAATAGCCGTTTTCGCCGATCAACTGCTTGTAAACCACGTCGCCGATGATGTGGGCGATGCGGCGCCAATTCTCGGGGGTGGTGGTGTAGGCGGTGCCTTGAACCTGCTGTTGCTGGGTGACGCTCCAAAGCCGGAACTCGACCCGCAACTGCCCACCGCCGGCATCCGCCACATCGCCTGTGATGAGCGCCTGGGCGCCCAGGATGCTCCAGTTCTGCCAAACCGGCACGCCGTTGACGATGGAATTTGGCACGAAACTGGAAGAATCGATGGGGCGAAACAGGCCGGAATGGCCTAAATCATCGGTTAGCACCTGCGAGATCTGCGCACCGATTGAGGAAGGTGCGCCGGTGGGGTCGCCGATGATCGGGATGGCGATGGGGATCGGGGCGTTTTGAGCGCCCGAAACATTGATCGCTGGGCCATTGTCCGAAGCGGCCGGGGCAGCACTGCCGCCACCCAAGGCGGACTGGGCATGGGCAAAGCGCGGCAGCATTAAACCGGCGGCACCCGTGCCGAGCAGGCCACGGCGAGAGAGCGAGAGCAAGTGTCTGGTCATGTTCATCAGGATACCTCGGGCTAGGTTATGGGCTGAAATTGAAGATGAAGGTTTGGTTCTGCCCTAACATATATGATGGCAGAGGCAGCTTCGCGCATTGCACGTTCATGACAGCGGCGACAGCCCGGTCCGCATAAGCGGCATAGATCGGGTCGCTCATCCGGGATTGATCATCAGGCGCTACCAGGGCGTTACGCACGGTGCCAGTGGCATCGGTTTGTACCAGCAGATGCACGCTAAAGGTTGAAACACCAGGGGCACCGGCGTCGATGGTCCAGCAAGGGCGGACATGGGCGCCGATGGCGCCGCGGTCAGCCCCGGAAAGCCGGGAGTTAGCGGTGCTGTTGGGGCTGCCGCCGGCGTTCGGGGCACCGCCTTGGTCGGGGTTATACTTTGCAGTCGGCGGGGTTTTCTGCTGTTGCAGTGCTTCCAGCTTCTCCAGCGTGTTCAGCACGGTTTTGCTCAACGGCGCAGGGTTTTTGGTCACCTGCGGCTGATGCGTCGGGCTTTGTGCCGGGGCGGGCGGCTGCACGGCGGGCGGCAAAGGAATCTTCGGCTGCACCACGGTTGAGGTGGTTTTTTGTGGCGGCTGCGGCGGTGGCGGTGGCGTTTTAATGGCGTCAGGACTTTGCACCGGCGGCGGCGGTGGCGGCGCCGGGGCGGGTGGTGTTGGCAGCTTCGGCGCGGTTTCAGGGGCCGGCGGCGGTGGCGGTGGCGGTGGTGGCGGCGCCACGATCGGCTGCGGCTTGGGCTGCTTTTCGGCCATATTGGCGGCACTTACCGTCGGTGTGTTGGCCGGTGCCGCCACCTTGCCGGGCGCCTTGGCTTGCTGCGGCTGGTTCGGGGCTTCAAAATCAACACTTACCGTATCGTCAGCCGACGTCTCAAGCGGCCTGGTCGGCAGCGCAATCAGCAGACTACCGATCAGCAATACGTGAAGCGCTAATGAGATGGTTGCGCCGCGGCGCATGCCCCTATTCATGATATTCTAGCGTCCGTCAGACTATTTTCCGGGCGCGGCAGTGCCGGGCTGTTGCGCCAGCAAAGCCACTTTGGTGAAGCCACCTTGGGTAATTGTGGCCATCACCTGCAGCATATCACCATAAGTGACTGACTGATCTCCGCGCACGAAAATCCGCCGGTCCTGATTATTCTGCGAAATTTGTTGCAGCGTGGAGACCAGATTAGGCAACGCCACCTGCGTGTTTTGCAGGAAAATCTGGTTCTGCGCATTCACCGTGATGGTGATCGGCGTTGAGTCAGACTGCACCGGCGTCGCCGAGGCCTGCGGCAAATTCACATTCACGCCCGAGGTGATCATTGGCGCGGTGATCATGAACACGATCAGCAGCACCAGCATCACGTCCACCAAAGGTGTCACGTTGATTTCCGCCATCGGCTTATAGCGGCCACGGCCTTTGCCGTTACCGCCGATCATGCCGCCGGCCATTTAGGCCTTCTCCTCGGTCTGGCGCGACAAGATAGCGCTGAATTCCGAACCGAAGCCCTCCAGGCGTGAGGCGAAGCGGGCCAGGTCGTTGCTGATTTTATTGAACGCGAGCACGGCGGGAATGGCGGCCACCAGGCCGATAGCGGTGGCAAACAGGGCTTCGGCGATGCCGGGTGCGACCACGGCGAGGTCGGTGTTGTGCATGGCGGCGATGGCGGAGAAGGAGTGCATGATGCCCCAAACCGTACCGAAAAGACCGATAAACGGCGCGGTTGAGCCCACGGATGCCAGGAAGATCATGTAGCGCTCCAACCGGTCCATCTCGCGCATTAACGTCACGTTCATCGCGCGGTCGATGCGCTCACGCACAGCTGTGCGGCCAATATCGACGCCCGAAATACGCACCGAACGGCGCCATTCGCTCATCGCGGCGCCAAACATGGCGGCCATCGGGTTGCTGGGGTCGGCGCCCTCGCGCTCGAACAGATCATCGAGGCTGCCGCCGGACCAGAACTGGTCCTCGAACTGGTTAGCCTCCTTATTGACCCGCTTCAGGGTGATGGTTTTTTCGATGATGATCGCCCAGACCCAGACACTGGCCAGGAGCAAGATGAGCATCACCAGCTTCACCACGATGTCAGCTTCCAGGAACAAGCCCCAGAGCGACAAATTGGTTGAAGGCGCAGCCAGCGCTGCCGTGTTAACCGCCTGATCCACTAAAAAACCCTTTCCTCAAACTTCACTCATGCCTGCCCGCAAGCCAGCCGCCCACGCCGCCGGTATTCGTGCAGCCCGGCCATTATCACGGCTGACGCAGCCAAGCGACACCTCAAGCACGCCCAGAGAGTCGCTGTCTCGGCAAAATTCCTGACGAAGTTGTAAGGAAGCGCCGCTTATTGTGAGGATATGTGTCTTCACCGAGATTACGTCATCCAGCCGTGCGGGGCGGTGATAGACGAGATTGATGCGGTGCACCACAAACATCCGGCCATGCTGGGCGATCATCTCGGCATGGGGCACGCCCAGGTCGCGCATGGCTTCAGTGCGGGCGCGTTCGGCAAAGCGCAGGTAGTTGGCGTAATACACGATGCCGCCGGCGTCGGTGTCCTCGATGTAAATGCGCAGATTAAAGACATGCGGGGCGCTCAAAAATCATCACCCAGTAAGTCTGCCTGAGGCGGGCTTTTTTGTGGCGGTTTCAGGCCGAGATGACGCCAACCGGGGTCGCCGAGCATCCGGCCGCGGCTGGTGCGGACCAAAAATCCTTCCTGGATTAAATAGGGTTCAACCACGTCTTCCAGCGTGTCGCGGGCTTCGGCCAAGGCAGCAGCCAGGGTTTCCACCCCGACCGGGCCGCCACCGTGATGTTCGGCGAGACGCATGAGGTAGCGGCGGTCCATGGCGTCCAGGCCCAGATGATCCACATCCAGCCGGGTGAGCGCGGCGTCGGCCTCCTTGGCGCCGATGACATCCGTTCCGGCGACAGCGGCGAAATCGCGAATGCGGCGGGTCAAGCGTCCGGCGATGCGGGGGGTACCTCGGGCGCGGCGGGCAATTTCGGTGGCACCGGCGTCGGTAAGGTTCATGGCAAGTTTGCCAGCCAGGCGACCAACAATTTTGGTGAGTTCGGCGGTGGTGTAAAACACCAGCCGGAGCGGAATACCGAAACGATCACGCAACGGGGTGGCGAGTAAGCCGGAACGCGTGGTGGCGCCGACCAGGGTGAAGGGCGGCAGGTCGATTCGCACGGTGCGGGCACCTGGGCCTTCACCGATGATGAGATCGAGCTGGAAATCTTCCATCGCCGGGTACAGAATTTCCTCGATAGCCGGTTGCAGACGATGAATTTCGTCGATGAACAGCACATCCTTGGGGTTCAGGTTGGTAAGGATGGCGGCGAGGTCTCCGGATTTTTGAATCACCGGGCCGGAGGTGGCGCGAAACCCGACACCCATTTCACGCGCGACAATTTGCGCCAGGGTGGTTTTACCGAGGCCTGGCGGGCCGTGCAGCAGCACATGGTCAAGCGCCTCATTACGGGATTTTGCGGCGGCCACAAAAATTTTAAGATTTTCGCGGCTGGCCTGCTGGCCGGTGAAATCATCGAGCGATTCCGGGCGTAACGAGGCTTCGGCGTTGTCGTCCCATGATTTTTCACCGGAGAGAATCCGGTCTTCTTCACCACTCATTTGGCCAGCGCCTTCAAGCCGGCGCGGATCAATACATCTAGCGGCGCATCGGCACCAAGCTCCGTGACGCTGCGGGCCAGGGCAGCTTCGGCTTCGGCACGGCGGTAGCCAAGATTTTGCAAGGCGGAGAGCGCGTCGGCAGCGTTGCTGCTGAGGGTTGACGTGCTGGAAAATACCACCCCGCCTGCCCCGCCGCCGCCTGGCATGGCGCCGGCTTTCTCGCGCAATTCAGAGAGCAGCCGGATGGCAAGTTTCGGCCCTACGCCGGGTGATTTTGTGAGTGCGCCACGGTCGCCGGTGGCGATGGCGGCGATCAACTGGTCGGGGGATAGTGATGAGAGCAATGCCAATGCGACTTTGGCACCGACGCCTTGCACGGTGGTGAGCAGGCGAAACCAGTCGCGCTCAGCGCTGCTGCCGAATCCGTACAGCGAAATAGCATCCTCGCGCACCTGGGTCTCAATCAGCAGCGAGGCAATACCGGGCGGGTTGGGCAAGGCGGCCAGCGTGCGGCTGGAGCAGAACACCAGATAACCCACGCCGTTGACATCGACGATACATTTGCCGTCTTCAAAAGTGTCGATGAGGCCGCGCAACTTTGCAATCATGCGGGCTTTTTCCAGATATTCAGGCTGGCGCGGTGATGGGCGTGGCAGATCGCCACGGCCAGTGCATCCGCTGCATCGGCGCGTTTCAGCGTGGCGCTGGGCAGCAAGCGGCGCACCATTAAACTCACTTGCGATTTATCGGCATTGCCGGTGCCGACCACCGAAAGTTTGACAGTTTTGGCACCATATTCAAACACCGGGATATTGCGCCGTGCCGGTGCCAGCAACGCCACGCCGCGGGCGTACCCAAGCTTCAGCGTGGCGGTGGCATCGCGGTTGACGTAGGTTTCCTCAACCGCAGCTTCAGCGGGTTGAAAATTTTCCAGTAATTCCGCCAGCGCATCATCGAGGGCTTTCAGACGCAGTGGCACATTCTCGGTAGAGTCGGTTGAGATAACACCGTCAGCGATATGGCGAAGCCGGCTGCCGTCGGACTCCACGATGCCCCAACCGGTGAAACGCAAACCCGGATCAATGCCGAGCAAACGGATCATCCGACAGATAATTTTTGCATGATGTCATCGGAAATCTCGAAGTTGGCGTACACATGCTGTACGTCGTCGTCGTCTTCCAGAACATCCAAAAGCTTCAGCACTGACTTGGCTTTATCTTCATCGAGCGGCACGGTCAGATTAGGACGCCATTCGATTTTAGCTTCTGTCGGGGCACCAAATTTATGCTCCAGCGCATCACGCACCGCGAAAAAACCCTCAACACTGACGGTGATTTCATGAGCTTCTGCATCGCTCACCACGTCATCGGCGCCGGCGTCGATGGCGGCATCGAGCATCGCATCGGCGCTGGCGGCCTTGGATTCATAGCGCACCACACCGAGGCGGTTGAACATGAAGGAGACCGAATTACTCTCGCCCATCGCGCCGCCGGATTTGCTGAAAGCGGCGCGGATGACCGGCGCGGTGCGGTTGCGGTTGTCGGTCAGGGCTTCCACGATCACCGCCACGCCGCCTGGGCCATAGCCTTCATAACGAACGTTCTCGTAATGGTCCCCTGCCCCGGCGCTACTGGCTTTTTTAATCGCCCGGTCGATGGTGTCGCGGGTCATGTTGGCCTTCAGCGCCGCCGAAATGGCCGATCGCAGGCGCGGGTTGGTGGCGGGGTCAGGTAAACCTTCCTTGGCGGAAACCGTGATTTCCCGAATGATCTTGGCGAAAATACGCGCACGCTTGGCATCCTGAGCGCCCTTGCGATGCATGATGTTCTTGAACTGCGAATGCCCGGCCAACGCACAACCTCATAAAAGCTAAAGATTGACGCTTGTACCACCCCCGGCCGCGCCGCCGCTAGGTGTCACAAAAAACCCCCGGCAGTGGCCCGCCGGGGGTTGGCTTTGGGGTTTGGCAAATTAGTTGAGGACGATTTCCACACGGCGGTTCTGTGGCTCACGCACGCCTGGGCCGGTTGGCACCAGAAGGTGAGTTTCACCGAAACCATGGATGGAAATTTCCGCTGCAGGAACGCCATCTGCCATCAGCTTGACTGCCACCGCTTTGGCGCGGCGGATAGACAATCCTTGGTTGTAGGTAGGGGTGCCAGACGTATCGGTGTAGCCGGACACATTGATGGTGGTGACCTTGGTGGTTTTAGAGTCGGACGCGGCTTCGGCAATGATCTGTGTGGCGCGTGGTGTTAGGTCGTATTTGTTCCAGTCGAAGAATACCAGATAGGTTTTAGCTGGCGCTGGAGCCGGGGCCGCGAGCGGGGCTGGCGCCGGAGCCGGAGCCATAACAGGCGCGTTAAATAGCTGATAACGCAGGCCAATGAGGAAGGTATGCGACGATTCCTGACCGATTTTCACATGAGCGCCAAATTGCGAGGCGGGAATAAGCGTTACAGCCGGGCGATTGAGCGTATAGTTGCGGCTCTGTACCAGCTGCATAAAGCGGTATTCGCCGGTCAGCGATAAACCCGGCACCATCGGAATTGGGTACGACAACCCAGCGATCACGTCATAAGCAAAACTACCTTGGGTGCCGCCATATGAGTAGGAGTTATTGTTAATGCTGGTATAGGGGGTTTTGAAATCAGAGTTCAAAGACACCCATTGATAACCGACACCGGCGCCAATGTATGGATAAACCGGCAGCCCCACTGAGAAATCGTAATATCCATTCACCATCGGGCCATATTTGTTTTCCCCGCCGGTCGCAACGTTATGAAACGAGCCGGAGCTGGGCGACGTGGCATCAACCGAATGACGCGTGTTGCGCATAAAGTCACCACCAAGTTCAACCCGGAAGCCATTGCCAAACCCAAAGCCTACCGCGCCAACGCCGGCATATGACGGGCGAAATTGGTTTTTTCCGGTATAGGTGCCGCTCCTTGACTTAAAAAAACCCGGCTGCACTGAACTTGCGTTTGTGGGGTTTTCAATGCTCGTACCAAAACCAAGGCTCACATAAGGGCCAGTGACAGGTTGCGCGTGGGCGGCCATTGGGAGGGAAAGACAAGTGGCCGCAGCGAGAGCAAGGCGTAGTTTCATGAAGTGTTATCCTGAAAAAAAGTTATAAAGTTAATTTGATTAACTTCGCGTCATTCTTCAAGCTGCTTTAGGTTGCGCTGCACAAACTTTAAATAATGTTGCTGAAAAAGCACATTAATCAGCGGCGGTCACATAAAAATCCCCGGCAGTTGCCTACCGGGGATTTTTTATGTGAGATCATTTGAAAATTAATCGAGGACGATTTCAACCCGGCGATTCTGCGGTTCACGCACACCGGGGCCAGTTGGCACCAGCAAATGCGTTTCACCAAACGCGTGGATGGAGATTTCCGAAGCCGGCACACCGTCGGAGACCAGTTTGGCAGCAACGGTTTTGGCCCGGCGCTGCGACAGGCCCATGTTGTAGGCCGAAGTGCCGGATGTGTCAGTATAGCCGGATACGTTGATGACAGTGGTTTTGACAGCCTGGCTATCGATAGCTGCCTGAGCGATCACCTGCTCAGCACGCGGTGTCAGGTTCGACTTATCCCAGTCAAAGAACACCAGGTAAGTTTTGGCCGGGGCGGGTGCCGGGGCTGCTGCAGGCGCAGGCGCAGGCGCCGGCGCCATCGGGGCCGCAACACCAAAGGCATAACGTGCGCCCAGGGTAAAGGTGTGGGAAGATTCCTGACCAAATTTTACAGCGCCCGGTACGGGAGAACCAGGTGGGAAACCGCCATAAATGCTGAAATTGCTTTTCTCGGTGCCGGTGATCTGCATGAAGCGGTATTCAGCTGTCAGGGAAAGGCCCGGAATGCTGGATACAGGATAGGACATGCCCGCGATGGCGTCATAGGCGAAGCTGCCTCGGGTCACGCTGGAACGGGCATTACCGGCACCAGGAATGGTTATGGAGTAATCAGAGTTAAATATCTGATAGCCAACACCGGCACCGACATAAGGAATGATCGGCAGGCCGACCGGAATATCGTAGAGCAGATTGATCATAGGGCCGAATTTATTGTCGTAGCGGCCGGCTTTCGCGCTGAAGCCCGCAGCCTCGCCCTTGCTGGGGGTATTATGGATGTAGTCCATATCAAGTTGGACGCGCAAACCGTCGCCAAACCCGTAACCTACACTGGCGATGCCGGTATAGCCAGGGCGATATTGTGCTTTGCCCGAGCCAGAAACACCAGCGATCGAGCCGCTAACATTAACTGAGTTCTGCAGTGTGGTCCCGGCTTCACCCGCTATGTAAAGCCCTGTGACTGGTTGGGCGTGAGCGGCCAGCGGCAGAGACAGGCAGGTTGCGGCGGCAAGAATGAGGCGCAGTTTCATGAAAGCAGGCTCCAAGAATTACTTTAAAACATAAGTCGTTATACCATCCCATGACGCTCACTTAACAACAAGCGTATGCTCCGATTGCTATTAAATTGAAAAACTGTGGCAAATACGCCACAGATTCAAGCAATTACGACAATTATGACAAAAAACCCCGGCAGATACCTGCCGGGGTTTTGCGTTGCACAAGGCTTATTGCGCGTTAGTTCAGCACAATTTCAACCCGGCGGTTTTGCGGCTCCCGAACGTTTGGGCCGGTTGGCACGAGCAGATGGGTTTCACCGAAACCGTGGATGGAAATTTCCGCTGCCGGAACACCATCAGCCATCAGCTTCACAGCCACGGCCTTAGCCCGGCGGATTGAAAGCCCCTGATTATAAGTGGGAGTGCCGGATGTGTCAGTATAACCCGAAACATCGATGGTGGTGACCTTGGTGGTTTTTGAGTCGGACGCGGCTTGCGCAATGATCTGGGTGGCGCGCGGCGTCAGGTCGTATTTGTTCCAGTCAAAGAACACCAAGTAGGTTTTGGCCGGAGCCGGAGCCGGAGCCGCCATTGGGGCGGGTGCTGGCGCCGGGGCCATGGCGGGCGGCGGGAACAGCTGATACCTTAGGCCCAGCAGGAAGGTGTGCGACATTTGCGAGCCGAGCTTCACCGAAGCTCCAGCTTCGTCATCTCCGGAAATCTTAAAGTTATGACTGCCGACGAGATCCATAAAGCGATAGTCAGCCGTCAAGGAAAGACCAGGGACCATGGAGATGGGGTAAGACACACCAGCGATCGCCTGGAATACGAAACTACCCTGTGTGGAGTTCACATAGCCCTCTCCAGCATCAAAGTTATTATAAAGTCTCGAAACATTAGCAAACTGATAGCCGACGCCGGCTCCCAGATAAGGGAAAATCGAGGAGTTAATATCAAAGTCGTATAGCACATTGAACATCGCGCCATAGGTCGTTTGGGCACCCGTTTGTTTGCCAGGATTGGGGGCGCCGTTAACTGATGGATTAGCCGTTATGTTATGGGCGGTGTTTTTGTAATAGTTACCCTCTATTTCAGCACGGAAACCATTTCCAAGCCCATATCCAATGCTACCCTCGACGGCATAATCGGCGCTGAATTGCAGCTTGCCAGTTTGCTGTTCACCCGGAAAAGCATAGTTATAATTCGTATCACTGAGCAAGCTGGTGCCTAAACCCAGGCTAACATACGGGCCTGTGACTGCTTGGGCGTGTGCCGCGACGGGCAATGCAAGGCATGTGGCGGCGGCTAGTAGAGCTCGGAACTTCATCATGATCTCCCCAAGGTGAATGTGGAAAGATTTTAACATGTTAGCCTCGAGTTTGTGTAACAATCCTTGAAACAAAACAAAAAGCCTGCTATATGTGATAAAATTGCCACTATTTTAGCTCCGCCTGAAAAAAAGGCAAATTCATCGCGTGTTTGGGCGGTGATAGGGATTAAAATGCTGGCAATTACGTCCCTGACAGAAGGATATTTTCACCCGAATGGAACGGCGGCATTATTCGGCGGAGTGCACCTGCCAAACACAAAAACGGCGCCGCATTGCTGCGACGCCGTTTGTGAAATGCCCTTAAAGCGCCGAATTAGGCAGCTTGCAGGTTTTCCGCTGAGAGCTTGCCTTGCTGGCCGCTCTGAATTTCATAACGGATCTTTTGGCCCTCATTGAGGGTGCCAAGGCTGGAGCGCTCGACAGCCGAAATATGCACGAATACATCTTTCGAACCATCGTCGGGCTGAATGAAGCCATAGCCCTTTTGAGCGTTAAACCACTTAACTGTACCTGATGCCATAACGCATCTCCTAAACAACAGCGACCCACAACGCGCGGGCCGAAATACTCTTCAATTGTCGGGAAGCGCCGAAGCCGTAAAGCCAGAAAGCACGTAACAACCAGAAACGAAAAGCGCCGTATGCAGTCTATACACAATTTTGAAGGGAAAGACCAGTGCATTATCCTTTCGGTAAATCGCTGGTCTGCCAACCGCCCCCCAGAGCCTGAATTAGCAAAATACTGGCTAAAAGACGGCTTTGCTGAACGTTAAGGGCGGTTTGCTGGTCATTGAATAAGGTGGCTTGGGCTGAAACGACCGTGGTGTATGACTGCGTGCCTGCCTGGTATTCATTTAACGCAATTTGCACGGCCCGGCCGGCGTCATTGACCGCGGCTTGCTCCACCTGTGCCTGCTGCGCCAAAATCCGCAGATTTGATAGGTCGTCCTCAACTTGCTGAAACGCGGTGAGCACGCTCTGGCGGTAGGTGGCAACACTATCCTGATATCCGAATTTAGCGGCGGCCACGGTGGCGCTGCGGGTGCCGCCATTGAACAAGGTTTCGCTGGCGCTACTGCCGAGGGACCACAAAGCATTGCTGGCGGAAAACAGGCCGGAAATGGGGTTTGCCGAAAAGCCACCTAAAGCGGAAAGGCTGATGGTGGGGTAAAATGCGCCGATGGCAACGCCAATTTGCGCGTTGTTCTCGGCCATCACCCGCTCGGCGGCGGCGATATCGGGCCGGCGCTGTAATAATGTTGAGGGCACGCCGACTGGAATTTCCGGCATCTCGGCGATTTGCAGCCCGGCCGGGAGCGATAAATCAGCCGGGGCATGGCCAATGAGCACCGCAATGGCGTGCTCGTACTGGGCACGCGCCTCTCCGGCGCTGATAAGTTGCGCCTGTGCGCCTTCAAATTGGGTGCGCGCCGTGATGACGTCGAGCGGTGGTGCCACCCCGGCGTTAAACTGGTTTTGAGCAATTTGCAGGCTGCGCTGATAAGCAGCGACAGTCTGTTGTAGCAAAGAGATTTGAGCATCCGAGCCGCGCAGGTCAACGTAATCAGTTGCAAGCAACGCTTGTTCGGAGAGCGTTGCGTTGGCAAGGTCAGCCGCACTGGCCTGAGCAGCCGCGTTATTTACCTCGATCTGGCGGCGGATTTTACCCCATATGTCAGGTGACCAACTGACCGAGCCCTCAAACGTGCCGCTGGTATGCGGGCCACTGGCAGCCCCCGCGCCACCGGTGGCTGCACGGGTCGCGCTGCCATTGAGGCCGATGTTGGGGAATAATTGCCCGCGCACCTCATCGGTTATCGCTTCAGCTTGCTCAAAGGCGGCGTAATCAGCCGCCAGGGTTTGATTGTTAATGGCAACCAGGGGCTCGAGTTGGTTAAGGTCGGGGTCATTGAAAACCACCCACCACTCACCCTTTGGCGCGGCATCAGAAGGTTGGGCCTGCACCCAGCCGGGCGCTTCCTTGTACGCAGCCGGGGCAGTCATGAGAGGTTGTTTGTAGTCTGGCCCCACCATGCAGCCACTCAGCGCGACACTCAGTGTCAAAACGAAAACTCGCTTCATTCGGCCTCCAACAGTCTTACCGCGCGCGGTGCCGCTTTGGTTGTCCGGCCCCAACGGTCCAGAAAGAGATACACCACGGGCGTGGTGTAGAGCGTTAGCGCCTGACTGACGATCAGGCCGCCGATGATGGTAATGCCTAGCGGTTGCCGGAGAGAGGCCCCCTGCCCCAACCCGATGGCCAGCGGCAAGGCACCCAGAATGGCCGCACAGGTGGTCATCATGATCGGACGAAACCGCAGAACAGCGGCTTTGAAAATGGCTTCATGGGCGGGGAGATTATCGCTGCGCTCCAACTGTAGCGCGAAATCAATCATCAGGATCGCGTTTTTTTTCACGATACCGATCAGCAGAATAACACCGATCAAGGCTATAATGGTAAGTGGTATATTCAATATGAGCAGAAGCAGCAGAGCGCCAACGCCAGCCGAGGGAATGGTGGAGATAATGGTGATCGGGTGAATGGTGCTTTCATATAATATACCCAACACGGTATAAACGGCGGCTAGTGCTGCGAGAATTAACAGTGGTTCGGTGCTCATGGATGATTGAAAAGCGGCAGCAGTGCCGGCAAAACTGCCTTGAATGGAAATGGGAACATCCAAATCACTCATGGTTTTAGTGATTTGCGCCGCCGCGGTACCAAGCGCCACACCGGCGGGTAGGCTGAACGAGATGGTGCTGGCGAGTTCACCGTTTTGGTGATTGATCGCAACGGGCGTTGTGCCCGGCTTATACGATGCCACCGCTGCCAAGGGGATCATGGTTTCGGGGTTGGTACTCAGCGAGGTGCCGCTGGAGGCGCTTGATTTGCCGCTGCTGGCGATGCTGTTGGTGGCTTGGTTGGTTGCAGAATCTAACGCCACCGAAGCGACATTACTGGCTTTGCTGGCAGTACTGCCGGGCGCGATGATGGTGCCGGCGGGGAAATTGGTTTGCGAAGCGCCGCTGGCCGCCCCCCCCGCGGTGCTGATGTAAATTTGGCTTAGCATATCAGGGGTTTGCAGATATTGCGGTGCCAACTCCATGATAACTTTATATTGGTTCAGCGGATTATAGATGGTGGACACGGCGCGCTGCCCGTAAGCATCGTATAATGTGTTGTCGATTTCGGCGGGTGTAATATTATAGGCCGACGCGACAGTGCGGTTAATGACCACATCTGTTTCAAGCCCGCCCTGCTGTAAATCAGAATTCACGTCTAATAATGTTTTATCTAGCTTCAACGCGGCGACGATTTTAGGCATCCATGCGTATAAAGTCGCGGGGTCATCGCACAGCAAAGTATATTGATATTCGGCATTGCTCTGCCGTCCGCCAACCCGCAAGTCCTGTGCAGGGACCATGAAAGTTTGGGTGCCCGCAATGGCGGCCAGCGGTTTGCGCAGGCGGGCAACGATAGCCGTAGCCGAAACTTTACGCACCGATAATGGCTTCAACTGAATGAACAAAAAACCGCTGTTGGTGGCGCGCCCGCCGGTGAAACCGGAAACCGTAGCTACGCCGGGGTCATTCTGCACGATAGTTTGCAGCTCAGTAAGTTTTCGGCTCATCAAGGCAAACGAGATGCTTTGATCGGCCCGGATATTACCAATAATCAGGCCGTTATCCTGCTCGGGGAAAAATCCCTTCGGCACCACAATGAATAAAAATATATTAAGACCTACTGTACAAAACAAAATAAAACCCACAAACCTGGCGTGGCGCAAGGCCCAGGCAAGAGAACGCTCGTAGCGGCGCTCCAGCCAGTTGAAGCCGGATTCCAAAGCCTGTTTGAACCGGCTTGGCTGCTTCGCGGCTTCAACATCATGCCGTAAAAACATTGCACACAGCATCGGCGTGGTGGTGAGCGAGATGGCGAGCGAGATAAGAATGGTAATGGATAATGTTTCAGCAAACTCGCGGAACAGCCGGCCCATAATGCCGGGCATCAGCAATATGGGCAAAAATACAGCGATCAACGAGAGGCTCATGGATAGTACCGTGAAGCTGACTTCGGCGCTGCCACGCAGGGCGGCAGCCAATGGCTCCATACCATCTTCAAGATGACGTTGGGTGTTCTCAACAACAACAACAGCATCATCCACCACGAAGCCGGTAGCGATGGTTAGGGCCATGAGAGATAAATTATCTAGGCTGAAGCCCAACAGATACATCGGCCCAAAGGTGCCGATGATGGAAACTGGTACGGCGATGCCTGGAATAATCGTTGAACGAACCGAACGAAGAAACAGAAATACCACGCCCACCACTAACAAAATAGCGATAAACAATGTGCGCTCGGTTTCGGATAACGCGCCGCGGATAGATTGCGAACGGTCCAGCGCCACCTGCATATGGATACTGGGGGGTAAGGCGGCAGCCAGACGGGGCAGCATGGCATTTATTTCATCGACTGTTTGAATCACGTTTGCCGAAGGGCTCGGATGCAAAATAACAAGCACTGCGCGCTTACCGTTGAACAAACCCGCGTTATTGACGTTTTCAACCGAATTGGAGACTTTAGCGATATCTTGCAGATGCACAGCGGCACCATTGCGATAAGCGATGGTCAGATCACGGTATTGCTCGGCCACCGTCGCCTGGTCGTTGGTATAGATTTGAAACCGCTGGTTACCCTGATTTAAGTAGCCCTTTGGGCTATCAGCATTGGTAGCGGCGAGGGCGGCACGGACGTCTTCCAAGCCGATTCCATATTTATTTAACGGGCCGGGCTGGAGATCCACCCGCACAGCCGGCAATGCGGCGCCGCCCAACTCAACTTGGCCAATGCCATTAACCTGAGAGAATTGTTGCATCAGGATGGTATCGGCAGAATCGTATAATTGTCCTGGCGTCAGTGTGTCGGATGTCAAAGCCAGAATCATGATCGGCGCGTCGGCAGGATTGACCTTCTCGTACGTGGGGTTGGCGCGTAGCGTGCTGGGTAGGTCTGCCCGGGCCGCCTGGATGGCAGCCTCAACATCGCGCGCGGCACCATCGATATTGCGGTCAAGCCCAAATTGTAAGGAAATGCGTGTGATGCCGACACCACTCTGCGAGGTCATTTCAGTGACATCAGAAATAACGCCGAGATGCCGCTCCAGAGGCCCAGCCACCGAAGATGCCATGGTGCTCGGGCTGGCGCCGGCCTGAGAGGCAGTGACCTGAATGGTGGGAAACGAGATATTAGGCAGCGGCGCCACCGGCAACTTGAAAAAAGCCAACGCACCGCTGAGCGCGATTCCCACTGTCAGCAGCGTTGTCGCAACGGGCCGCTTGATGAATAGGGCGCTCAGATTCATAAGGCACGCTGCTTCATACGCTGTGCCAGGGTGTCAAACGCCAGATAAATCACCGGTGTGGTAAACAAGGTGAGAACCTGGCTGACCATCAGGCCACCGATGATGGCCAGACCCAAAGGAGCACGCAATTCAGCACCCTGCCCGCCACCCAGCCACAACGGTACGGCAGCCAGCATGGCAGCGACAGTGGTCATGAGAATTGGGCGAAACCGCAGCATACTGGCTTCATAAATGGCATCGCGCGGAGATTTTCCTTCATGGCGTTCGGCGTGCAACGCAAAATCGATCATCATGATCGCATTCTTTTTTACGATACCGATGAGCAGGACGATGCCTATGATGCCGATAACATCAAGCCCATCCCCCGCAATCCACAAAAACAACAACGCGCCAATGCCGGCTGAGGGCAAGGTTGAAAGAATGGTGACAGGATGAATGAAACTCTCATAAAGTACGCCAAGCACAATATAAACCGCAATAAGGGCAGCCAGTACCAGAAACACCTCGTTGCTGAGGGAGCTTTGAAAGGCCAGGGCTGCGCCTTCAAATGTCGTCGTGATTTGCGGTGGAAAGTTGAGGCTCTTCTCAGCGGTTGTGATATTATTGACCGCCGTTCCCAACGAGGCACCCGGCGCCAGGTTGAATGAAACCGTGGTTGCGGGAAACTGTCCCAGATGCTCGATTACCAAAGGCTCAGGCTGCGTTGTGAATGTTGCGATCTCACGCAACGGCACTTGTCCGCCGCTGGCCGATGAAGATGGCAGATACATGTTTTCAAGCGCCGCTAGCCCATTAGCCATATCAGGATCGACGGTCATGATCACGCGGTACTGATTGGTCTGGGTGAAAATCGTCGAGATTATCCGCTGGCCAAACGCATCGTATAAGGCGCTATCCACGGTAGCAGGCGTTATACCAAACTGCGCGGCATTCGCGCGGTTGATGTTGATGTAAACCGAGAGACCACGATTAGCCAGATCAGAGGCGAGATCCGTCAGTTGCGGGACTGTTGATAATTTTGCCATCAACAGTGGCACGTATTTGGTGAAATCGGCCTGGTTGATGTCCTCAAGTGAGAACTGATACTGTGTGGGGCTGACGACGGTGTTGAGCGTGAGACTTTGCACGGGCTGCATGTATAATTTAATGCCCGGCACATTTTCGACTTCCTGATTCAACCTGATAATGATGGCACTGGCGGAATCACGGCGTTGATTGAGTGGCTTGAGATTTATCAGGAAGCGGCCCTGGTTGAGCGTATTATTGGTGCCGTCGATCCCGATATACGATGACAGACTGACAACATCCTTATCCTTCAAAATGACGTTGGCAAGCTGTTGCTGATGCAGCGCCATAGCCGCGTAGGAAGTGGATTGTGACGCCTGGGTGATCCCTTCGATCACGCCATTGTCTTGCACCGGAAAAAAGCCCTTTGGAATATAAACATACATCGCCACTGTCAGAAAAAGTGCTGCCACGGCTACCGTGAGTGTGAGGCGTGAATGCACCAGCACCCAGGTCAGGCCACGGCCGTAGGCGGCGATCAGGCGATTGAAAATCTCCTCGCTTTTTTGCTCAAACTTATTAGGGTGCTGATCAGCTTTATCTTTGAGGATTCGAGCGCATAACATCGGCACCAGGGTTAATGCCGTGATCGCCGAAATGATGATGGTCACAGCGAGGGTGATGGCAAATTCGCTGAATAGCCGTCCCACCACGTCGCCCATGAACAACAAGGGGATCAATACGGCGATCAGAGACACCGTCAGAGAGATAATGGTGAAACCGATCTGCCCGGCACCTTTGAGGGCCGCTTGCATCGGCGGCTCGCCCATGTCGATAAAGCGCGAGATGTTTTCAATCATCACGATGGAGTCATCCACCACGAAGCCGGTGGCGACGATCAGCGCCATGAGTGAAAGGTTATCGATTGAAAAGCCAAACATATACATCGCAGCCAGCGTTCCGATTAACGAGACGGGCACCGAGATGCTGGGGATAAGGGTGGCGCGGAAATTGCGCAAAAACAGGAAAATAACCAGCACCACCAATGACACACTCAACATCAATTCAAATTCGGCATCCGAGACAGAGGCGCGAATGGCGGTGGTGCCGTCGGAGAGTACCGTCACGGTCATGGAGGCGGGCAAGCCAGCCTGCAGCGTGGCGAGTTGCTTTTTGATTGCATCAACAGTTTGAATGACGTTGGCGTTGGGTTGACGGTCAACATTGAGGATGATCGCCGGCGTGCGATTCATCCAGGCCCCCAGCTCCTCATTTTGTGGTGCTGAGATAACGGTGGCGACGTCCTTCAAGCGCACTGGCGCACCATTTTTGTAGGCTATGACAAGGTTATTATACTGCGCCGGATCGGTAATCTGGTCGTTGGCATTGATGGTGTAGGTTTGTGCTGGGCCCGAAAAGCTGCCCTTGGGCGTATTGACGTTAAGGTTGTTCACGATGGTGCGAATATTGTCGATGCTCAGGCCATATGAAGCCAATGCAAGCGGGTTAACCTGTACCCGTACCGCGAGCTTATTGCCACCACTGATGGTGACCAGACCCACGCCCGAAATCTCGGATATCTTCGACGCGAGTTGGGAGTCCGCCAACGCCTCGAGATCGGTGAGCGCCAATGTTTTTGATGTCACTGCCAGAGTCAAAATCGGCGCGTCGGCGGGATTCACTTTTGCATAAATCGGCGGCGCCGGCAGGTCGCTGGGCAGTAGGTTGCCGGCCGCATTGATGGCAGCCTGAACTTCCTGCTCGGCGACATCGAGGCTGAGAGCGAGGCTGAATTGCAGCGTGATCACCGAGGCTCCGGCGGAACTGGCCGAGGACATCTGCTGCAAGCCTTCCATCTCGCCAAGTTGGCGTTCCAGTGGCGCGGTGACTGAGGATGTCATCACTTGCGGACTGGCGCCGGGGTAAAATGTCTGCACCTGGATGGTGGGGTAATCGACATCGGGCAACGCCGAAACAGGTAAAAATTTATAGGCCAGTAAGCCCAACAGCACCACCGCAATCATCAACAGCGAAGTTGCAACCGGCCTGAGGATAAATAGTTTAGAGGGGTTCATGGGTGCGCAGGAATTACTGCGCTACCGCTGGCGGCAGATGTTTTTTATGCGGCGTGGCGCTGGAGCCGGGTGCGCCAGCGGCGGTAGCTATGGTTACCTTCATGCCGTTGGTCAGCCGGTCCACACCGTCGGTCACCACCACCTGTCCTGGTGTTAGCCCTTTACGAATAACGGTATTGATGCCGTCGGTTATTCCTGGAGTGATGGTTTGAACGGACACCGTGTTATCAGCGCCTACCACATACACATAATTGCCTGGTGCGCCGCTTTGCACGGCTTGCGCGGGCACTAACGGAACATTCCGCAAAGTTTTGACTGTTAAATGAAGATTGACAAATTCGTTCGGAAATAAAACGGCGTTTGCATTAGCGAAAGTGGCTCGCAATTTTACCGTGCCGGTACTGGTGTTGACCTGGTTATCAACGGCGGTCAGCGTGCCATCGGCAATTTTCGTCGTGTCATCGCTGGTATAAGCGCTGGCGGTTAACGTGGCACCGGATTGAATCTGCGCCAGTACCGGCGCCAGTTCGGTTTGCGGAATGCTGAAAATAACCGTGATGGGAGAGATGGTCGTGATGACTCCTATACCGGTACTACTGCCAGAGGTGACGTAATTACCAGGATCGACCAGACGCAACCCCACAGTGCCCGCGACCGGCGCAATGATATGGCAATAGGTGAGATCGAGCTTGGCAGTGTCAATCTGGGCTTGATCCACCTGAACTGTGGCGGTCTCCTGCGCGACCAGGAATTTCTGGTCGGCCACCTGCTGAGCCGAAATGGAGTCCTGTTTTTGAAGTATTTCATAGCGGGCGAGGTCGGACTTCGCTTGCGCCAGGGTAGCGCTGTCCTTGGCCTGCTGGGCGGTATATTGTTCCAGTTGTACCTGATAAGGCCGCGGGTCGATTTGGGCGAGGTATTGACCCTTCGTGACGGTTTCGCCTTCGCTGAACGCGACGTCAGTCAAGTAGCCACTTAGTTGCGGGAGCACCGTGACAGTGGCGGTGGGCGTTACGGTTCCCAGGGCGGTTAGCGTTTCGGGCATTGCGCCAGATACGACTTTTGCCACACCCACCGCCTGCGCAGACGCCACATGGGTAGTGGCTGACGACCCAGCATGACGCCAGTAGGTGAAAATCCCGATAAGAAAAATAATGATCAGCAGGAAAATCGGCCAGCGCCAACGCTGCTTCGGTTTTGCTACGCCGTCGACTACCTGTTCAACCACGCCTAACTCCATTCGTTTTAGACTACATGGCGATAACTAGCCGGTATTCCCACATCATTCATGTTTGTCGTGTTACTGGGGTATGACAAAACGTAACACGCAAAATTCAGATGGGACGTATAACCGTCAGACCGCCCATGTAAGGGCGCAGAACCTCAGGCACGCTAACCGTTCCGTCCTCGTTCTGATAGGTCTCGAGCACTGCAATCAAGGCGCGGCCAACGGCCACACCCGAGCCATTCAGTGTGTGCACAAAGCTCAGGGTTTTGCCGTCTGCTTCTCGGTAGCGGGCATTCATCCGGCGGGCCTGGAAGGCGCGGGTGTTCGAGCAGGAGGAAATTTCCCGGTACATGCCCTGCCCCGGCAGCCACACCTCAAGGTCATATGTTTTTGCCGCTGAAAACCCGGTGTCGCCCGCGCATAGCAGCACCCGGCGGTAAGCCAGGCCGAGGCGCTCCAGAATGGTTTCAGCACAGTGCGTCATGCGTTCATGTTCGGCATCGCTATCATTGGGATGCGTGATGCTGACCATTTCCACTTTGGGAAACTGATGCTGCCGCAACATGCCGCGCACATCTCGCCCGGCCGATCCGGCTTCTGAGCGAAAGCATGGGGTCAGCGCGGTGACACGTATGGGCAGTTGGGCTACCGGCAAAATCTCGTTGGCCGCCAGATTGGTCAACGAGACTTCGGCGGTGGGGATCAGCCAGCGGCCATCGGTGGTTTTGAACAAATCCTCGGCGAATTTTGGAAGCTGGCCAGTGCCGAACATGCTGGTGTCGTTCACCAGCAACGGGACTGTGGTTTCCGTATAACAATGTTCATTGGTGTGAACATCGAGCATGAATTGCCCGAGGGCGCGCTCCAACCGGGCGAGTCCGCCGCGCAACACGGTAAAGCGCGCGCCGGCCAGTTTGGCGGCCATCGCAAAATCCATCTGGCCGAGGGTCTCGCCGAGTTCGAAATGCTGCTTTGGCGCAAACGAAAATTCTTTGATTTCACCAACAAATTTTACAATCACGTTGTCAGCCTCATCGCGGCCATCGGGAACGTCATTGTCTAAAATATTAGGAAGAGAACTTAGCCAATCTCGAAGTGCCTTATCAGTTTCCGGCAAACTTTTTTTTGCCTCACTGATGGCAAAACTGGCATTCTTGGCTTCGCTCTCAAGAACTGTGGTGTCCTCCTTCGCCCGTTTGGCTATGCCAACGCGCTTGGAGATTTCATTCAACTGCGCCTGCGCAGTTTCTGCAGTTGTGACGATGTGCCGGCGATGTGTATCGATGTCGAGAATTCTACGTGCCACCGGTTCCATCCGACGACGGGCCATGGCAGCATCGAAGGCTGCGGCATCCTCACGAATGCTACGGATATCATGCATCGGTTTCGTCCACACTGGCTTCATCGGTGGTCTTTGGCTCGACCATCTTTACCGAAAACACTGAAATTTCATAAAGTAATATAAGAGGTATCGCGAGACCGGACTGGGTCAGCACATCCGGCGGCGTTAAAATCGCTGCCACAATAAAGCACCCAACATACGCGTAACGCCGGTATTTTTTCAAACCAGCTGAGGTAACGATACCAACTTTGCCCAGCAGCGTGAGCAGCACCGGCAACTCAAACGAAAGCCCGAACGCAAAGATCAGCTTCATGACCAAATTGAGATAATCAGAAACCTTAGCCATCAGATCGATCTGAACATCAGCGCCGGGGGCGGTGTTCTGAAAGCTCAGGAAAAACTTCCAGGCGGTGGGAAAAATCACGTAATAGGCCAGCGCCCCACCGGCGAAAAACAAGATCGGGGTGACGACCAAAAACGGCAGCATTGCCCGCTTTTCCTTGCGGTACAAGCCAGGCGCGATGAACAGCCATAATTGCGAGGCGATCACCGGGAACGACAAAAACAGGGCGCCGAACATCGCAACCTTGATGTAAGTGAAAAACGCCTCGTAGAGCGCCGTGTAAATCAGTTGCGGCTTCTGGCCTCGGGCTTCAAGCGCGTGCGCCAGCGGGGCTGCCAAAAAATCATAAATCTGCGGGGCAAAATGGTAGCAGATGCCAAACGCTGCGAGAAACGCGATGCCCGACCACATCAGCCGGCGCCGTAACTCGGCTAAATGGTCGAGCAATGGCATCTCTTTGTCATTGATCTCGTCGGTCGTCGGTTCAGCATCCGCCATCGTTTAATATCCCCAGCGCTTGGTGCCGGGCGGGATGAACGCCGGGACAGGCTGTTTGCGTACCGCTTCCGGCGGAATAAAGGCTGGAGCTTCCGGCATATCCTCAGTCACTTCCACGACCGGGGCACTGTAAATGCTATTGGGTACCGGTTGAATTGCGTTATCGCCAAATTCGGCTTCGGCCAGTGCCGACTTGATGGAGCCATCGGGGTCGATGGTTTGTTCGGCGGCGGCCTTAAAATCGAACCGCCGCAATTTATTGATCTCGGTCTTCACTTCGGAGAGATTGGCGTCACGCATCATCTCATCGATGTGCCCCTGGAACTCAGCGGCCATGCCCCGCGCCTTCTTCATCAGGCCGGTGACGGTTTTAATAGCGACAGGCAAATCCTTCGGGCCAATGGCGATCAGCGCCACTGCCATAATCAGACCGATCTCTGCCCATGAAAAACCAAACATGCGCCGCTTGCTAGCAGCCTAAAGCCGCTTCGGCAAAGCCCTGGCAATTCGCTCCAGCCCAGAATCGCGCAAGCCAAGCTCGGCGAGGTGGGCGATGGTGTTTTCGAGGTACTCGCGGCAGGTGCCGAGGTCTCCACAGCCGGTCGCAATCAGGGCGGCGGTCTGCTCGACACTAATTTCCGGCAGGTAGCGGGGATGCTTGCGGTTGATGATGAAGGTCAAGGCCCTGACCTGCCCCTGCGGCGTGGTCAGACGCACCCAGCGGGCCAGATAGGCACCACCAAACATTTCACGCTGCCACAACAGGGCAAGCTCACTTTGAATTTTATCAGCCGCAATGCGGAACGCCACACCTTTGCAGGCGCCGCCGTGGTCAAGCGCCAGCATCAACCCGGGGGTTTCCAGGGTACCCCGACCCATCAGCATTTTGAGGCAAAACCGGCGATGATAGCCATGCAGCAGAGCCGCCCGCTTCTCCACATAGTCAAAGGCCGGGTTCCAGATGAGCGATCCATAGCCAAAAATATATAAATCCTGGCCGGGTTCATGCTGCGCCAGCGCAGCCTCCAGGAGTGCCGCCATCTCGGCCTCACTGCGGAACTTCATGTCGGGGTGGATTTGCGCGTATTCGCGCTGGCGGGCCTTTAGGGTCCCGTCCATCAGAGTTTCGCGAGTTATTTTAAGCGGTCTGGTCAATTTCAGGTTCTGCTTCCTGTTGCATGGTCGCAACTTCGTCCGGTGGCGGTTCTTCAACCGGGCTCGATAGGGTGACCTGCGGGTCGATCAATAATTCCTCACGCTTGGGCAGATCGCGCAGGTCATTCAGGCCAAATTGAGCGAGAAACGCCGGGGTGGTGCCCCAAAGCGTCGGGCGGCCCGGCGATTCGCGGCGGCCTTTGGTGGTGATCAGGCCATTTTCCAGTAGCAGGTCGAGGGTGTTTTGCGACAGGCTGGCACCACGAATTTCTTCGATTTCAGTGCGGGTGACGGGTTGGTGGTAAGCCACGATCGCGAGAGTTTCCATCGCAACACGGGGCAGCCGGCGCGGCAGTTCAACCACTTTACGCAACATTATTGCAAGGTCTGGGGCCGAGCGGAACTGCCAGCCGCCGGCAACCTCCATCAATGTAACACCACGGGTTTCATATTGGCCAACCAGGGCGGCCATCACAGCATCCACATCCACCGTTTCCGGGAGCAAATTGGTAAGCACCCGCGCTGTCACCGGTTCCCGGCTGGCAAAAATCAGCGCCTCGGCCAGTCGCACGGCGCGGGCGAAAATTTCGTCGGTCGCTTCACTCGTCTCGCTCATTCTCACCCTTATGCACCAGAATTGGGCCAAAATTTGTCTCTTGCCGCAAAATCAAATCACCGCTGCGAGCCATTTCCAGCCCGGCCACCAAAGTAGCCGACAAGGCGGCACGCTTTGGCAGCCCGCCCAACAGATTATCAGGTAAAAACGATTCCAGACTGGACCAACTCGGCATCGACCCCAGCAACCTTTGTAACCGTTCCAGCGCATTCTGCACCGAGAAATATGTCATTGGCTTGGGTTTATACTGCACTTTCGCGCCCGCCCGCCGCCGTGCCGCCAAATAGGCACTGAGCAGGCTGCTCATGTCCAAGCGCAGCTTCGAGCGGTCGGTCTCCACCATGTCCTCGGGCGTACCGCGGGCAAATTCGTCCCAGCCGAGTTGCGGGCGCTTGCTCATCCAGGCGGCGGCGGCGCGGACCGCTTGCAAATCAATCAGGCGGGCGGCGAGGATTTCCGCGGCGGTCTCGGCGTCCTCGGGCTCGCCGGTGGCGGGCAGCAGCAGGCGCGACTTCAACCAGGTGAGCCAGGCGGCCATCACCAGCCAGTCGGCGGCGAGTTCGAGCCGCACCCGGCGGGCCCCCTCAATGACGCCGAGGAATTGTTCCACCAAAGCCAAAATTGAGATTTTATGGAGGTCAACTTTTTGCGCACGGGCGAGTTCAAGCAGCAAATCCAGCGGCCCCTCGAAGCCGTCGAGTTGCAGAACCAGCGCATCAGACTCCATTGGCGTGTCCTGTGATCCGCATCACCATATCCATTGCCCACGGCAAAACAGTGTTGAAGGTATCGGTCATGGGGTCAAAATGGACGTTGAATTGTTGCAGCACGGTCGGCAACACAAACAGCAGCAGCATCACCAGCATAATGCCGTATTTTTCAACGCCAGACACCCAGATGGCGGCACGCAGCGGCAGCACCCCCACCAACACCCGGCCACCGTCCATCGGCGGCATCGGGATAAGGTTGAAAAGACCCAGGACGAGGTTCACTGCGATGAAATAAGTAAAAAAATCAGTCGCAAAGCTCAGTGAGAGCAATTCCGCGCCCAGAATCGCCAAGGCAAAATTCATCGCTGGGCCCGCCAGCGCCACCAGCACCATCAGACGGCGCGGGTTATGACTAGCACCGATATGCAGCGCCTGGGCGTTGACCGGCACCGGCTTGGCCCAGCCGAACATAAAAGCCACCCTGCCAATGGTGGCAAGCTGCGAGACAACCAGAAAAATCGGCAAAAACACCGTGCCGATTTTATCGACATGCTTGAGCGGGTTGAGTGACAGCCGTCCGGCGGCTTTGGCAGTGGTATCGCCCATCGCCCAGGCCGCCAGCCCATGCGCTAGTTCGTGTAGAATGATGGCGATGAGGGTCGCCAAAACGCCGTAGATGGCCTCGATGATCATGCGGCAATGGCCCGCAGGATGCTGAGGTTCCCGGCCATGTCGCCGGGACAATAGAGTGCCACGTCGCAACCGGCTTTGAGGGCCGCCGTCGCTCGCTCAGAGGGTGTGCCGCTGAGAGCACCCATCGCCAGATCGTCACTGACCAACGTACCGGAAAAGCCGATTTTGCCGCGGATGATTTCGCTGATCACCTTGGGCGACAGAGTGGCTGGGCGTTCAGCATCATAAGCCTCGTACACAATGTGAGCGGTCATGGCCCAGGGTAGCGCGTTGTTGGCGATGAAGGGAAAGAAATCAGGGGCAAGATC
>VFSW01000149.1_pt1 | contig 90484 bp, 96 predicted proteins | sample 5358111 | NCBI WGS metagenome assembly VFSW01 (sample SAMN11554181, study PRJNA540505) | mine drainage metagenome | isolation source: sediment from site ElyBrook_90M | place: USA: Ely Copper Mine, Vershire, VT | collected 2017 | reverse complement strand
ACAAATTTAACGAACTTGGATTGTGTCGGAAAAATGGAAAGCAGCTTGCCGTATCCAACTATCAACAGATATTGAAAAATCCGATATTCACTGGCTTGATGAGATATGGTGGTGAAATATACGAAGGCAAGCATGAACCGATTATCACAAAGAAACTTTTTGATTCCGTTCAGGAAGTGATGATGAGAAAATCTAAACCACATTCCAAAGGATTGAAACCATTTTTGTATAGAGGATTTTTCCGTTGCGGAGAATGTGGATGTTTCATTACCACCGAAACGCAGAAAGGACATAACTATCTCCGCTGTACCAAACGGAAAAATCCTTGTGAACAAAAATATGTCCGCGAGGAAATCATCACTTCTCAAGTCAGAACGGAAATTCAAAAAGTTTCTTTGCCACTCGATTGGGCAAATTGGATGATTGCCGAAAACAAGAAAGATCGGCAATCAGAAACCCAATCGAGTGAGATTTTTTCTCAAAAAACAAAAGATGAAATTTCTCTTTTAGATTCCAAAATAGAGAAGCTGATGACGGCGTATTTAGAGAACGCACTTTCACTAGACGAATATCGTGATGCTAAGAACACGCTGGTTGCCTCAAAACAGCTTCTCAAAGAGAAATTACTAGCTTTTGAGAAAAAATCTCATAATCGGTTCGAACTTACCGACAAGTTTCTAAAAGCCAGTATAAACAATATGGAATTGGCAAGCGGGGGAATTCCCGAAGAGTTTTTTCGGGAATTCAAAAAAGTCGGTTCGAACTTTCAAATCAAGGATCGAACCGTACTTTTTGAGCCACGCGGAGCGTGGCGAATCCTTGCAGAATCAGGATTTTGTGGGGGGAATGCAGAACAGACGGCGCTTCGCGCCGACCATATTTTTGGTTCTGAAACCCTTTTCGAAAAATTGCGGAGGGGGGGAGATTCGAACTCCCGATACCTTACGGCATGCCGGTTTTCGAAACCGGTCGTTTCAACCACTCACGCACCCCTCCAGGTGAATATGCTTCGTATCCTAGCATTTTAGGCCTTAAAAATGTAGGATACTGAAGTGCTGCCCTCACGCGAGGGCCCCATCGTCTAACGGCTAGGACGGGTCCCTTTCACGGACCAAATCGGAGTTCGATTCTCCGTGGGGTCACAAATCGGCCGAGCCGGAAGCGTAGGCTTCTGGCTCGTTGCCGTTTGTAAATCCCCACGGAGAATCGAAAGCCGGACCGCTGCGCGAGTAGCAACGAGCGCCGGGAGGCGGGGTCGCGAGCATTCATGAGTGACGACGAATGAATGACTTGTGACCGATGCGCGCCCATATTCCTTCGCGCGAAGCGCGTTAGGAATATGCAGCTTCTCCGTGGGGTCACATTTTTTGTACGCATGCATACGTTATAATTAACGCATTCATATGTACGATTCCCACCACAAGCAACAGGCTATTGCACTACGACTCGCAGGTAAAAGTTATGGTGATATCCGCAAGGCTCTCGGTGTAAAATCAAAAGGCACGATAAGTGTCTGGCTTCGAGGACTGAGACTCACACCTAACGCGGAAAAATTACTGCATGCAAATATAGAACGCGCAACTACGCAAAAGTTACTTGCATTCAACAACAGCCGGACGGAGCGCATTCGGAAAGAGAACGAGGATGCACGGGACGAAGGTATGAAGAAAATAGGCTCGCTTTCCAGACGAGATCTTCTTATTCTTGGAGCGTCTTTATATTGGGGTGAGGGTTCAAAAGCAGAAAGGGACTTTAGGTACCACTCTCTTAGTTTCTCGAATTCTGATCCGGAAATGATTGGTGTCTTTCTGCGATTCGTACGCGAGATATTGAAAGTTCCGGAGCAAAAAATATATGCAGCAATGCATATTTACAAAAGTATCGACGAGGATATGGCACGTCAATTCTGGGCCACATGCACGCGACTTGACCCGACACGTTTTACGGCAAGCTATCAAGTAAGCAGAGCCGGTAAAGGAATCCGCAAGACCCTACCCTACGGTACTCTTAATATTCGTGTCCATAACCGCCTTCAGTTTTATACACTAAAGGGTATGATCGCGGGACTCGCAAAGCTGACTAATTAGATTCCGAGCGCTTCGCGTGTGACGGCACCTTCACGGATAACGTAGGGCTGGCCGTTGATGAAAGTAACGACGGTGGAAGGAATTCCGCCTCCCCGCTCCCCTGCATCAATAACGAGGTCTATGTGTTGTGCTGCCATGCCGAGCTGACTGATAATGGCATGCATGTTCGGGGGTGTGGTAAATCCCGCAAGATTTGCCGAGGTGGCGGTCACCGGACGCTTCAAGGAGCGGGCAAGCTCACGCGCAAAGGGCTCATCGGGGATACGAATACCTATCTGGCCATCCAGCATGAGTTCCTCAGGGAGATGCTTCAGGCCCGGAAGCACCAGCGTGAGCGCACCGGGAAGATGCTTTTCAATCAATGTGCGCGCTCCTGCATGCAGGCGCGCATGTCTTTCAATGTCGCTGACTTCCGGTACGACTATGGAGATAGGTTTCTTTTTTTCTCGTCCCTTCAAAAGACGTAGTTTTTCAAGTGCAGGACGATTAAATGCGTCTACCGCAAGGCCGTAGAGCGTATCGGTGGGATAGAGCACGATGCCGCCACGCTTTAGAATGTCGGTAGCACGTCGCAGTGAGTTCTCGAAATTACCCTCGTCGAGCTGAATGATTTCCATATATCCACAATAACATCAGCTACAATTCGTACCATAGAGAGTATCATGTATACATGAAGTCTCGCTGGAGCCATCTTAAGGAAAAAGCGATGCTTTTGAGAAAGCAAGGACGTTCGATAGGTTGGATAGAGGCCGAATTGAGTATTCCTCGTTCGACGCTAAGCGGGTGGTTTCGAAATATTATACTTACCGCCAAGCAAAGAGAGGCCTTGGACACAAATTGGAAAGAAGCTTTGATTTTGGCACGTCTAAAAGCTTCTGAATGGCATCGTACGGCGAAGCAGCAGCGTGTCGCAGTAATACAGGAGGAGGTGTCACGCATGCTCTTGGATATTTCACCTGCAAACCGCAATACACTCGAAATAGCACTCTCATTTCTATACCTGGGTGAAGGCGTGAAGACAACACGTACCGCCATGGGTAATTCAGACCCGCGCATTCTCAATTTCTTCATCTACTGTATACGAACTATTTACGGCGTTCCAGTTGAAAAAATAAGATGTGCCCTGCACTTACGCGCCGATCAGAATCCTAACGAGCTTACAAAATACTGGTCAAAAGTATTAAGTATTCCCATCACGAATTTTACAAAACCTTCCATCGATGTACGGACAGCCGGTAGACCCACATATAATAGCTACAAGGGTGTTTGTCTTGTGGAATGCGGTCGAGTAGATATTCAACGCCGTCTCATGTATATTGCAAATGGCTTTTGCGAGAAGACGAAGCAAAAGCACATGCGCGCTTAGCTCAGTTGGTTAGAGCACTTTCTTGACGTGAAAGGGGTCGGGGATTCGAATTCCTCAGCGCGCACCAAAAGTGCATAACAGTACTTCCAGAAATATTTGGTGCTAGCCTATTTCGAGGAGGGACATTCATATGGATTGGAAGATTATCTTCGTGGCCGTTGCCGCCGCGGTTGTTGTACTGGTCTTTATGACTAAGTCGCTTTGGCAAAAGGGCCCCTTATGATTCCGCGCGCGCCATTTCCTTACCGGAGTGGCGCGTTGCACTTTCTCGCATCCGGCTCGGGGATGCGCTATAACTCATATATGGAACGTACCATCATCCTCTACCACGCAAACTGCCCCGACGGCTTCGGAGGGGCGTATGCCGCCTGGAAGAAATTTGGCGATGCTGCCGAGTACCGTGCTATGGGCTACGGCGACCCGGCTCCCGAAGACCTTGCGGGGGCCACGGTCTACTTCATTGATTTTTGCTATGACCAAACACGTATGGATGCGGTAAAGGAGGTCGCCGCGAGCCTTACCGTGCTCGATCATCACGAGGGCGTCGAGGAGATTGTGAAATCTATGCCTGCCTACGTGTATGACGCCAAGCGCTCCGGCGCAACCATTGCGTGGAGTTATTTCCATCCAGAGAGTCCTGTTCCTCCACTTCTTGCGCTTATCGAGGACGACGACCTTTTTCGCTTCATGCTCCCTGACACCAAACCCATGATGTCGTATATCGGTGTCACGCATTTCACCTTTGAATTCTGGGACGAGCTTGCACGTCAACTTGCTGACCCGGTCGAGTCCGAAGCACTCCTCACAAAAGTACGTGCCTACCGTGAATACTTTGATCTGTTGATTGCGCAGTCTGTTGAGCGCGCCAAGCTGGTGCTGTTTGAGGGCTACGAAATTTACATCGGCCAGACGCATCCCATGAAACCCATGGTCTCTGCGCTCGGGAATGCACTCGCGAAAAAGAGAGGCCCCCTTGCACTCGTTATTCAAATACGCACCGAGGGACTGGCCGTATCCATGCGGGGAGACGGAACTCTTGACCTCACCACCATCGCCCAGAAATATGGAGGAAATGGCCATCCGAGCTCTGCTGCCTTCTTTGTGCCCTGGGGCACTCCGTTTCCGTGGACGCCCGTGCCCAAAGATTTGGATACTGATGCAGCGCAATCGGTGTAATGGCCGGGAAGAAACCGCGCTCATGAATATACTTGCTATAGAAACAAGTTGCGACGAAACCGCCGTGGCTATACTTGAGGGAACAGGCGATGAGAAAACTGCTCACTTTACCATTCGAGGTAATGCACTCCTCTCACAGATAGAGCTGCACCGCCCGTATGGCGGGGTCTTCCCCGCCCTTGCCAAGCGTGAGCATGCAAAAAATCTTGTCCCCCTCCTCTGCGCGGCACTCGAAGAGGCAGAATTACTTCACGAAAGCACGCAGGCATTCTCACCAGAAGTACGTGCTCACATAACTGAGCTCCTTGAGCGCGAGCCTGAACTCAACGAGCAATTCTGGAAATCACTACCCTATATGGTAGTGCCAGATATAGATGTCATAGCCGTCACCGCAGGCCCGGGGCTCGAGCCCGCGCTCTGGGTGGGTATCAATTTTGCAAAAGCGCTCTCGCTTCTTTGGAATGTGCCGCTCGTTGCCGTAAATCACATGGAGGGCCACATCCTCTCCGCCCTTGCACATGAGCCCTCAGGAGAAGCCGTATCTACAGCCCAGGACGCTACAAGGTTCAACCTTGTCATTGAGGAAGTGGAGCTTCCCGTGCTCGCCCTCCTCATATCTGGTGGTCACACTGAGCTCGTGCTCATGAAGGAGTGGCTTTCGTACGAGCTCATTGGTCAGACGCGCGACGACGCCGCCGGGGAAGCCTTTGATAAGGTCGCGCGCATGATGGGCTTGCCGTACCCCGGTGGCCCAGAGATTTCAAAACTTGCAGAGCAGGACCGCGAAGATTTTTCATCCATGCCTTTTACCCTGCCACGCCCCATGCTCGCAGACGCCAGCTGTGACTTCTCCTTTAGTGGCCTCAAAACAGCGGTGCTCTATCTCATACAGGAGCGTGGCGAGCTTACCGAGACCGAGAAAGAGCAGCTCGCGCGAGAATTTGAGGATGCCGTTGCCGACGTCCTCTGGGCAAAAACCGCACGTGCCCTTGAAACAACTGGTGGGGCGACTCTCGTGCTCGGAGGAGGAGTGTCCGCCAACACGCATATTCAGCGGGTCTTTACCGAAGCAATAGCAAAGCACCACCCACATGTGTCACTACGCATTCCCGCCAGCGAACTCACGACCGACAACGCGGTCATGATAGGACTCGCGGGCTACTACCGCGCACTGCGGAAGGAGTGGGCAGATTCCGCAACCCTCGCTGCTAGCGGTAACCGCGCACTCGTATAAAAAAGGGCCCGCGGAGCAATCCGCGGGCCCTTGCGTACCTTGGCTAGGCCCGCTCATACCTTCTTCGGTCTGAATGAACGTTTGCGGATGTGCAGCACGCCATCAGACCCAGGAATACCGAGCCCGCAAAGCGTTTCGGGTTGACGCCGATAATCGTCGGCATGGGTGTGAACGAGCACATCGTGAGTGATTCGTTCATCTTGTGCGACCACCAAGTCGATATAGAGACTCTGACAACCGTTTGCATACGCTCGCAGCATGACCGCATTGAACCGCGCCGTGATTTTGGTACCCCGCAGCGCTTCAAGCGGAGTCTCGTTCTGGCTATAGATATACAACCAGACCGTTGCACCCTTTACGAAACGCGGAATGGCCATGTACGGCTTGCCGACGTATTCCGAGCGCGTAATCTTTGCGTCGTAGGGCACCTTAAGCTCCACGACGCCTCCACCCGCCCAGATTTCATTACGGGCGATGGGTGGTGGGTTGGCGCTTATAACCATGACGGCAGGCTCCTCGTCGATTTCCAGGAGATTCTGCCCAAAGGACGAGCCCAATTGTTCTGCAAGTTTCGAGCCCATACGAGCCTCCCCTAAGCGGTTCTGCCATTCAGAGCCGTGTAATATGTATGATACCACCTTTAAAGACATTGTCAATTTCTCTGCAAATATCTGGTTTTATTTGTTATATTCCCTAGTAATGGATGAAAAATTTTTAAAGCCGTACGATTCGCTCGCCACTGAGCCTCGTATCTACGAGGCATGGGAAAAGAGTGGCTATTTCAATCCCGATAACCTCCCCGGAGAGCGCACAGAGACTTTTTCTATAATCATGCCGCCGCCAAACGCCAATGGTCGCCTGCACGCCGGCCACGGGCTCGACATGACCCTCAAGGATATCCTTACGCGCTTCGAGCGAATGCGCGGGAAGAAAACACTTTTTCTTCCCGGTGCTGACCACGCAGGCTTTGAGACACAGGTAGTGTATGAAAAGAAGCTTGAAAAGGAAGGGCGCTCTCGCTTCGGCATGGATCCGCAGGAGTTGTACAAGGAGATTTACGCCTTTACCCTCGAGAACAAGAAGCAGATGGAGGACGATATCCGCCGGCTGGGCGCCTCCTGCGACTGGTCACGCGCAAAGTTCACCCTTGACCCGGAGATTGTAGAGAAGGTACAGGATACCTTCGTAAAAATGCACGAGGATGGGCTCGTGTACCGTGGTAAGCGCACCGTGAATTGGTGTCCTAAACACCAAACATCGCTTTCGGACGTGGAGACGGAGAGTACTGAGGAACATACACCCTTCTACCATTTCAAGTACGGACCTTTCACCATTGGTACGGTGCGCCCAGAGACAAAGTTTGGCGACAAATACGTCGTCATGCATCCGAACGACGCGCGCTATAGCGAGTATAGCGAGGGCGACACGTTTGATCTTGAATGGATTAACGGTCCCATCACGGCGACCGTCATCAAAGACGAGGCGGTCGATAGAGAGTTTGGTACCGGCGTGATGACTATCACTCCCTGGCACAGTCAGGTGGATTTTGAGATAGCACAGCGCCACAACCTTCCTATGGAGCAAATTATCGATTGGCGCGGAAAACTCCTTCCGATTGGCGCGGAGTTTGAGGGTATGAAAATAGGCGAAGCACGGCCAAAGATTGTGGAGAAGCTGAAGGAAAAGGGGCTCGTGGTGGATGTCGATGAGACCTACAAAAATGTCGTGAAGCGCTGCTATAAGTGCGCCACCCTGATAGAGCCGCAGGTGAAAGACCAGTGGTTTGTCAAAATGGAGCCACTCACACAGCTCGTGATAGATGCAGTAGAGCGCGACGAGCTTATTGGCATTCTTCCGGACTACGAGAAGAAAATCCTCCTGCACTGGATGAAGAACTCCATCGACTGGAATATTTCACGTCAGATAGTCTGGGGTATATCTATCCCTGCTTGGTTTAAGGGTGATGAGGTACGTGCGTCTCTCACCTCGCCAGGAGAAGGATGGACCCAAGATCCTGACACCTTTGACACGTGGTTCTCCTCGGGCCAGTGGCCGCTCCTGACCCTTGGCTATCCCGACTCAGAAGATTTCAAAACGTACTACCCCACGAGCATTATGGAGACGGGGGCTGACCTCGTTTTTAAATGGGTACCGCGCATGATTATTTTTGGACTGTATCTCGCTAAGCGCGTGCCCTTCAGCCGGGTGTACTTCCACGGCATGGTAAACGACGGCGAGAACAAAAAAATGAGTAAGTCCAAGGGCAATGTCGTCTCCCCTATCGAGCTCACGGAGAAATTCGGAGCGGACGCTCTGCGTATGGCCCTCGTGGTGGGAACGCCCGCAGGCTCGAATATTCCGCTCTCGGAAGAGAAAATAAAGGGATATAAACACTTCGCAAACAAGCTCTGGAATATTACCCGCTTTGTTCTTGAGAATACTGTGGGTGCTCATGCCGATGCACCGCTCACTGAAGGCGACCAGGTACTCATGGACGAATTAACGGCTTGTGCGAAGGATGTGACCTCCGATCTCGAGGATCTGCGCATCTATTTGGCAGCCGAAAAGCTTTATCACTACACCTGGGACCGCTTCGCGGCCACAATACTCGAAGAGTCCAAACCTATACTTATGGGGGAAGATGCGGTAGCTGCGGCATCACGTCGGGCGCTGCTCCTCACGTTACTCACGAAAATCATCACGCTGCTCCACCCGTTCATGCCATTTGTGACCGAGGAAATATACCAGTCCCTGCCATCGAAACCGGCTGACCTTCTTATGGTCGAGGCGTGGCCCGTGAAGCGTACGGTACACTAGGCATATGGACTTCTCGTGGACGACGCTCGGCTATGCATTTCTGGGCGGCATTCTTCCTGCGCTCGTCTGGCTCTATTTCCTCCTCAAGGAGGATTCTCGGTGTCCGGAACCACGCCACATGATTGTGCTCGCCCTTATTGCCGGCATGCTCGCCGTGCCACTCGTACTTCCTCTTGAACGCCTTGCTATAGCCGTCCTGCCAAACCTCGACCCTCGTCCCGGCCCGTACGTTATTCTTGCCTGGGCGCTGCTTGAAGAAACAATGAAGTACTTCCTCGCAGCCATTCTCGTGTTGTGGCGCCGCTGGGTGAATGAGTCAGTCGATTTTGTTATATACATGGTTACGGTAGCGCTTGGCTTTGCCGCTATCGAGAACATGCTCTTTCTCGTACAGCCGCTTGCCGATGGCAACATTGCTGCTGGTCTTGCGACGCAAAATCTACGCTTTGTCGGTTCGACGCTCGTGCATGTGGTTTCTTCTGCAATGGTTGGTTTCGCGCTTGCGTTCTCGTTCAGATTTTCTCGACTCATACGCACCACGGCTGCTACGCTTGGTCTTATCCTCGCGATTGCATTGCACGGGCTATTTAATTTACTTATAATCATGCGAGATGGCTCCCACACCCTTACCGCATTCTTCCTTGTGTGGACGGGAGCAGTCATCTTCCTTGCGGTGTTCGAAATTCTAAAATACTTCCGCTATCGGAAATTACCAAAAAATACCTGCTAGCTACGTATGCCTCCTAAAAAACGCTCATTCTTCGACAGACTGGCTGGTGCCTTGCCGGCTGATGAATACGATTCCTTTGACGAAGACGTGCCTGCTGCGCGCGCCGTATCGCGTACCGTGCCCGCTAGTCATCCGGTGAGCACCCAGCCACTTCCCTATGAGCACCATGAAGAGGAGCCAGCAGGTCAGCTTCCGGTAGATGTCTATCAGACGACGAACGAAATTATTATTCGCGCATTTATTGCCGGGGTTCGTCCGGACGAAATGAATGTCTCTATCAGCCGCGATATGGTGGAGATTGATGGCTCACGAGAAGAGCGTGACCAGGTGGTCGGTACTGACTATTTCAGCCAAGAACTCTTCTGGGGCTCATTTGCCCGGACCGTGCTCCTTCCCCAAGAAATTGATGTGGATGCTGCGACGGCTGGTGCTAAAGACGGCCTGCTCACCATTGTGCTCCCGAAGCTGGATAAGACGAGGCAAACGAAACTAAGAATTAAGGCAGGATAAGTAAAAGCGCCTTCGGGCGCTTCTTACTTTATGACTTCCGTGGTCGCAGGTGGCGTGTAAACGTTCTCAACCCTGAAATACAGTCGTCCGATAACCTGGCCGCCAACGGACTGTATGGTCACGCGCCAATCTCCTGACTGGGGATGTGCTATTTCGGAATATCCTCGATACCCTTTCGCGCGACCTCCTGCTATAGGAAACGTGACATTCGAACGCATCTCCCATTGGTCATTCTGGATATCAAAACGCTCCCACACGTGCGTAATGGAGGTATCGAATGCAATGGGGGCAGACACAGAACTAAATGCATAGAGCGGTGTGCCGGCCGTGTGGTGCACCACGATTGTGCGAGGGTCCCACCAGGCACGTGGTGCTTCCTGCGTGAGTACGTAGTCACTTCCTCTCTTCTCCAGGCTTTGATAGATACCGGCGTCCGGTAAGGTGAGTGGAATGGGCGGAATGAGACCAGTAAAATACGAAATGTTCATTAGGAACACCACGGCAAGAGTACCGGGCACCACGTAGCGAAGGCTGGCTTCAAATCCAGGACGTCCGAGACGGGAAACGAGCACGAGAAAAAAACCGAAGAGAACGAGAGCGAGAACGGTCGAGCCGGCAAATATCCATGGCCCGAGCTTATGAAGAGCAAGCGGAAGTGCGAAAATAGTGTATGCATACATCGCAAAGAAGAGAAGTACGAGCTGAAACGCAAGATGCTTGTAGTACGTTCGAAAATATTCGTTCCCAATAAACACGAGAACGAGGAGAAAGAGGAACGGCCAGGATACGATAAGCGCCGCACTCTTGGTGTAGAAAATTAGACAGCCCGAGAGAAGACTACCGATGGCGTACTGTGCGCCAAGCGGAAAGACGACCGCAAACGTGCGGTTCCGTGCACTCGCATGCGTGCGCTGTCCGGCGTAGCGATGACTCCCGAGCGTGCAGAGCGCTGCGAGGGTAAGGTACCCGATAAAGGCCACATTAACGAACGAGACTGAAAGTATCGCGAAGGTAAAAAGGTCCGTGATGAATCCGAAGAAAAACAGGACTGCACCCAGGTGCCGTTCGTTACGCTCGGCCCACGAAAGGAGCTGCGTGAGGTGCTTCATGAGGTGCTTGGGGGCGGGCTCGAACCGCCGACATCTTCCTCTTCAGGGAAGCGCTCTACCAACTGAGCTACCCAAGCAAGTGAGGTTGAACACGTGAACGTCTTCGTTCGGTGTTCGCGCCGAACGCGCGCAGGGCAAAAGGTGCCGAAGGCAGCCTTTTACTCAAGCGACTTGCGAGTGTATTGAGCCTCGAACCTCGCCATAATAGCGTAAAACCCGCCTGTTTCAAAGGCGGGCATACCGCTCAAACAGGAGATTATTTCCCGGTATACAAGTCTTTCAGCTCCTTCAGCTGGTCTACCGAAGGCACACCCAGCACACCCGCAGGATTCCCTGCTGTACCCGTAAAGGCCGCCATAAGGGGGCCAATATAGGAAGAAAGGAAGATAATAGGCACCCCAAGGACAATGAGCCAGATAATCACCTTGGCAACGAAGCCAATGAGCGCATTACGCTCCATGCGCTTCAGGATTTTTTGATTCTCCTCGGCCACCTCCAAGCTGCGCTTGAGAAGCTCCTCGAGATGAGCATAGGGCATGGCTGCTGGTGCGCCCGGCTCCTCCATACTACTTAGAGAAGACGGTGCAGGTTCCTGCTTCCCCGTTGCAGAGCATACCGCCACAGTGCTTGCACTCCATGCGATAGATGGAGTATTTCCCGCTACCGGTAAGGGCAATACCAAATGAGACAAGTGCGAGAACGAAGTCGATACTTACTCCCCGCGAAAAGCCCACGAGCACCGTTGCGATGAGCATTTCCACACCAAACACGAAACCAAAGAAACGAGTGGCGACACCGAGAATAAGTGCAAGGCCACCGATGACTTCAAGCCACGCGATGAAGACGACGAGCATAGGGATAATACCCATTTGACCAAGGAACATGATGGCTTGGTCCATGTTCTGAATCTTCATCCATCCATAGGTAAGGAAAATAACCCCCGCAGCAATGCGGATTAAGAGGAGGCCGAATGCCGGATTATAGAAGAAGCGACTGGTATGGTTAACGATTTTCTTCATATGACTAGCTAAGTGAGTATAGCTGCAGTATACCAGCCCCAACCGAGCCACGAGAGCGGTTTTGTGCAAGGTTCGAATTGTTCCGCCTTCGGAGGTAAGCATACGACAGCCTCTCTCGGCGGATAGTAATGCATGCAAACATGCATTACTATGACCTCGTTCGGCCTTCGTAGTTCAATGGATAGAACTCCTCGCTCCTAATGAGGTAATGTAGGTTCGATTCCTGCCGAAGGCACCACATAAAAAACCGCACATGGGTGCGGTTTTTTGATTGTAACTCTCGTGCTTACGCGACAGGAGCTTCTGGAGGCATCCCACCAAGACCAAGCGCTTCCTCGATATGCTTCTTATCGAAGCCAATAATCATCTCATCGCCGATGAAAATCACCGGTACACCCATCTGACCGGTTTTTTCAATCATTTCCTGACGCTTCTCCTGGTCGGAGGCGACGTTGTACTCGGTGTACTGAATGTTGTTAGCCTTGAAAAGCTCCTTGCTCATCTGGCAAAAATGACAGGTCGGGGTGGTGTAAATACTGACAGGCTTCTGGTCCATAAGTTTCTGTTACTGTGTCGCGATAGTGTACCATAACGCCTTTGTGGATAAGATGAGACCTATCCCCTTATTACATAAAATGCGAGTTATGTCTCTTCACGGTCCTTCAATTCACGATACAGACTTAGCATACTTACCGCACTCTCTGTAGTCCCATCGTCTTCAAGTGCCTGTATACGGCCGTCCATCTCCACCAGGAGTGCCTTGAGCCTCTTCGTATACGCATCCATCACACGTACACGATACAGGCCATAGCCAGCAAGCAAGAGGAGTGCAATCCATTCCATGCCTAACAGCATAGCACCCACTATCCCCAACTATTTTCCCCAGGAACGGTAGACCCTTGCCTGCAGAGGCCATATACTATTCACAGGTTCACTGACAACAGAATAGTTTTTCTCCCGCTCGACCTGGTAAGTCGAGTAGTGCGCGGAGGCGGGACGCTAACAATAACCGAGTAAGAAGAGTGAGAACCACGAAAATTTTGCGAGGTGTTGGGGAAGACGAAAGTCAACTCCGGCTTACCACTGGGGTGAGAGGCAGCAATGTCTCTTTCCCAGCATCCCGCAAAGCGTTCGTGGTTTTCTTTATCCCTCCCCGTCAGGTTCTGCGGCGTCGGAGATTGGCGGGGGCGGAATTAGGAATGCACCACGACAGGTCACCCGCCCTGTTAAACCCAAAAGGTTATGACGTACGTATCGACCATGTGGAAGCGCGCCGACAACGGCCGCATCCCAACACCGGCTTTCAGGCGCGCTCACCCCGAGATCGTCTACAAGCAGACGGTGATACGACATACCGCCACTTCCAAGCAATGAAGCAGCGGTAAGTCGAAGTAAAAGTCACCGAGACTTTTCAATCACGTGGACCCCGCAAGGGGTCTTCTGTGATTTCTACAATTGTATCCCTGTAGACGGGGTGAAGAGCATGGTAAGGGGGATAACTACCTCCCGTCAACCCGGTGCTAGAATGGCGCTATGAATGCACGGAATTTCCTATCTATTTTGAAGCAAGCAATACGGTTCCCATTAGCACCGAGAACCGTTGCCTGTCGTTGCCGCGATTGTTGTAGTGGAAAACAAACCCGTCCAAGTAAGCCTGTAAGTGCTTCTTAGAGACCACTTTGTGCGTTCCCTTGATTGACCGCTTCACGTGGCTCCAAAACGCGTCCATGGTATTCACATAGATACTGCCCCTTACGTACTCGCCTTTCTTGTGGTTCACGGTGAAGTGGTCGAAACCAGGGTCCTTGAAGGTCGGTGCGGCGTCTGTCATGAGCACGCTCTCCTTCGCGTCCACCGTTTCCTGCAAGAATTTCTGGTGCGTAGCACGGGTCTTGTCCTGCACCCGCTTTACTCGCACGTTGCCGCCGCGCTCGACGGCTCCGATCACAATGGACTTGTCGAGCATTGCTTCACCCCGGGTCTCGGTCTTTCGATACTTTATACGTCCTCCGAACACCGCCAGGTCGCTCTCCACCACTCCTTTGAGCTTCTCCCCGCCCTGGTCGAGTGCCTTACGGATGAGGTGAAGCATGCGCCACGCTGTTTTGTATGTGACTTCTAGCTCTCGCTCCAATTGCTTGGCTGACAGGCCGCTTTTAGCATTCGCGAACATTTGTATGGCTCGAAACCATAGCGTGAGGGGTGTATCGCTCTTATGGAAGATGGTCCCAGCCGTAGGAGCTATCTGGAACCGGCACTTAGAGCACTGGTACTGCTTGCGACCCGCAATGCGCTTGTAAGTGCCTCCGCAGGAACATTCCCTGCTATGTAGGTTCTCGAAGATGAAATCGAGGCAAGTATCGTCGTTCGGGAAATCCCGCTCTAAGGACTTCACGCCGTACTTTGTTTCTTTAGCCATACTCCTATCTTATCCCCAACGATTATGTTGTCAAGGGATATGAGTGGATAAGATTAGGTCTTTTCTTCAAGGATAAACCTGGTCCGTGTTCTTCCATCTGGCCACTCCACCTCCTCAATGAACTCTGAAAGGTCGCGGTGACGGATGGAGCCCGTAGTAAGAGAGACGTACACCACCCCATCACCTCCTGCACGGGCATTGGTGGATTCCTTTACGAGAAACAGAACCGTGTACCGGTTTCCTTCTTTGTAATGGATATAGACTTTTCCAGGCTGTATATCGTTCATGGTGCGGAATACGAGAATCGAACTCGTGCCTCAACCTTGGGAAGGTCGCGTCCTGCCACTAAACCAATTCCGCTTTCTAACTACAAGCCAAATTTGCCCAGGAATTTCCGCCACCACGGCAAACTCGGCGTAGTGGTCGCCTCTTTGGGAGGTACGACGATAATAACGCCTTCCCCAGGCTTCGCAACGCCGTATGTCTGCCGCAAGGTCGCCTCATGCCCGCGCTCGGTATTCAACTCGGCGAGGTTTTGATTGAGCGTTGTTTTACGCGACTCAAGATTAGCGAGTTCTACTTTGGTCTCTCTAACTGCGCGGCGAGCTATTTCTTCCTTACGAACAATGCCGTACAGAAGCCACGTAAGCCACAGTACGAGAAGCGTGAGCAGTCCTGCCACCACATATTCCCCCATACGATGACGACTTACGCGTTTAGGCATGCAGGCAGTATACCAACCCGCTTCCGCAAGGAGTGAGTACTACGAAATACAAGCCCAACAGGTAAGCAGCCGCAGAACAGGAAGTTCGCCAGAAAATCGTGCTGTTTGAGCCTGTCGAGTTCACGATTTTCGTAGCAAGAACGACCATGTTCTGCGAGCACCCTGAACGGCGGGCTCGGCTTGTATTTCGTAGTACGAACGACCCTTTACCGCTCGCTATCTTGGACCATTTTCATAAACACCTCCTGCGGAATATCCATCTTTGCATGCACGCCGCGCCGCTTTTTTCCCTTCTTCTGCTTCTCGAGAAGCTTCATTTTTCGCGTGATGTCGCCTCCATAGAGATATCCCGTGACGTCTTTACGCACAGCGGAAATGGAGCGTGAGGAGACGATGCGTCCGAGGGCATGCGCCTGAATCTTTAGCACGAACTGCTGACGTGGCAGGATACCATGCAGCTTCTCCACCATCCGCTCCCCTTCCTCCACGACCCGACGACGAGAAACCACGCGCGCGAAGGCTGGCACCGGTTCTTCCGCAACAAATATTTCAAGCTTCACCACGTCGGCCACCCGTTCCTCAAGAAATTCATACGAGAGTGAGGCGTAGCCAGATGAAATATTTTTTACCTTATCGAAAAATCCCCGCATCAGCTCTCGCAGCGGCATCTCCGCCGTAAGCTCAATACGCCCGTCCAGATGCGTCTCGGTGTCCATGACCGCACCCTCGTGGTCGTGAAATGCCTGCAGCAAGCCCGAGAGCGACTCAGCTGGGGTGATAAGGATGACTTTCACCCAGGGCTCTTCAATGAGCGAGATATCGCCAAACGCGGGAAACTTGGATGCCGTGTAAATGGTTTCGCGCTTCCCTTTCGAGTCCGTCACGATGTACGCAATGGTCGGTATCGTGACAATGAGCGTGAGATTGAATTCACGTTTCAAACGCTCCGTAATGATTTCAAGATGCAGCATGCCGAGAAAACCACATCGGAACCCACGCCCGAGTACGCCAGAAGATTCTTCTTCAAAGGAGAGGGATGAGTCCGAAAGCCGCAGCCGCTCGAGCCCCTGGCGCAGCTCGGTGAGGGTGTCCTGGTTCTCCGGATACACAGAAGCCCATACCACCGGCCGCGGGCGCTCAAAGCCGGCGAGCGCCACAAGACCCGACTTGTCTGCCATAATCGTGTCACCCACCGCGACCACTCCCGCCTCTTTAATCCCCGTGACGATGTAGCCTATCTCGCCAGCTGAAAGCTCCTCCGTGGGCGTTTCGTCCGGCATAAAGATACCCGTTTCAAGGGCCGTAAACTTCTTGGCGGCAGAAGCGAAGGTGAGCGTGTCGCCTTTCTTCAGGGTGCCGTCGAAAACGCGCGCATAGACCGCAATACCACGATGTGTGGAATAGGAAAAATCAAAGATAAGCGCGCGGGCTCCTCCCTCCCCGGGACGAGGCGCAGGTACACGCGCAATAATACTTTCGAGGAGCTCCTCAACTCCCGCACCGGTACGCCCCGAGACCGCAAGAATGGAATCCTCCTCCACGTTTAATAGTGCCGCGAGCTCTATTTTTACCTCTTCTTGGCGCGCGTAGGGTGAATCTATTTTAGAAAGTACCGGAATAATCACGCATCCGGCTTTTTTTGCCATGCCGAGCGTGGTGAGGGTTTGTGCTTGGATACCCTGGGTCGAGTCCACCAATAAAATCACCCCTTCCACAGCGGAGAGTGCGCGTGAGACCTCATACGCAAAATCGATATGACCGGGCGTGTCGATGAGGTTCAGAACATACTTCTGCCCGTCTTTGGCGGTGTACGCCATACGAGCGGGCTGCATTTTTATGGTGATACCTCTTTCTCTCTCCAAATCCATCTTATCGAGTACCTGATCGCGCATTTTGCGCGCTTCAATAGTACCCGTGCGCTCCAGCATCCGGTCCGCGAGGGTGGATTTTCCGTGGTCGATGTGCGCGATTATTGAGTAGTTACGTATGTTCATGAGACTGTTTCGTGTGCTCTACGAGTCAGGGCGGTCGTCAAGAAGCGCCCCATGCGGCTTCAGAGCCTTCGTCGAGGTAATACGCTTGAGCGCATCAATGAGCTCCTTAAATTCCTTATTTTCAAGAAGATACAGCACGGCACCAGAGACCACCAGGCCCACCATACCAGCGATGAGACCCTCAAAGAGGACGGTGGTGAGCTGCGACAGGGGCGCAAGCGTACCCATAAAGGAGAGTACGCCATACGAAGCGGAGCCTCCTAAAATGGCTGCAGCAAAGCCTTCAAAGACAGGGCGTATGAGCGATCTCGCCACACCCGGAGCGACCGTTCGAAGCGTCAAGAATGCAACGGTGCCCATAATAAATTGACCGATAGTCGCCCCAAGCGCAATGAAAAGGACGCTGGTGCCCGGAACACCCTCCACACGAAAGAGTACCTCGATAAAATTCTGCAACAGGGGGTACGTCTGTGCGAGATGAAGGAGACCCCAGGCACAAAAGACCGATACACCAAAATCAGCGAGCTGCACGAGCAGTGGATTCCAGGACCGCTGCGCAGCATAAAAGGCGCGCGCAGCCAAGAGGATGAGCCCTTGCGCCATCAGACCTGCTACTAAAATAGCGAGCACGGCAGCCGTAAGACGAGTATCATTCCAGTCAAACGCGCCCGCCCCCAGAATGATGCGTACGATGTAGGCCCGCAGCACAATGGCGAGGACCGTCACGGTGGTTGACCAGAATATGATGTGTCGCGCCGCCGTCGAGAGCGTTGCTTTGAAAGCCTCCACCCGACTCGCACTCATATGTTCCGCCATCACCGGAAATGCCGCAGTCGCGTACGATGCACCAATCAAGGAAAGGGGTACTGCCTCTAGATTTCCTGCAAGCGTGTACACCGCCACCCCACCGGAACTCGTACGCGAAGCAAGGGAAATCATAATAAGTGTTATGACGGAGCTCATACCAAGTGCGAGCGAGCGTGGTATAGAATTTTTCATCACTGACCATATGAGTGCAGGCGACGGTACGGTCGGACGAGGAAGCAATTTTGCCTGCATAACGACGGGTATATGAATGACCAAATGAAGAAGCGCACCTAACACGACACCCATGCCAATACCCGCGAGCCCAAAATACGGATACAGCACTACCGTACCGAGAATAATGCCGACATTGTAAAGAACCGGAGAAAGCGCAAAGAGCGCAAACCGTCGATGGAGCTGTGTGACACTCGTGAGAATTCCCGAAAGCCCCAGCAGTACTGGCTGAATAAGGAGAAGACGTGCCAGCAGTACAAATTCTGCCGCACGAGCAGAATGCTCAAACGTCGGAAAGAGAAGAAAGAGGAATGACGGTGCCGCCCACGCAAGAGCACCACAAATGACTCCACCCGCAATTAAGAGGAATGAAGCCGTATGTGAAAGCAATCGCTTCGTTTCTTCGTGGTTTCCTTTTGCAAGGCGGGGTATGAGAACGTAGGCCGAGACGAGCGATGCAACGAGCGCAAAGACCACATCGGGCACCTTAAAAGCAGCATAGTAGAGGTCAAGCGTCTCCCCTGCCCCAAATTGTGAGGCAAAGAGTCTGTCGCGCACCAGAGCGAGAATTTGACTTGCCAGTGTAAGGGCAGCAAGCAAGTACGCGGCCTGGTGGAGGCCGCGTACCGGGGATACTAGTGTTTTCAGTATCCTGCTTACCATTGCCCCAGTGTAGCACTTGGGGGGTGTTCTGTTCTAGTTTAGGGAGTGGGTGGAGCCTGGGTTCCTGGCTCCGTTACGGAAGGACGCGGAATACCGAGCGCTCCGAGGCGAGACGCGGGAAAGGGATTCTTACCCGCCTGAAGCATGGCGATATCAGGTGCCACTGCTTTCGCGTTCTCCTGCGAAAAGGCGGCCACGGTCGTGAGCTCCGTGAGGGCCTTAGTGTAGTCGCCTTTGAGGGAGTACATCACCCCGAGGAAGTAGTGAGCGTTTGCATACTGGGGATTCACACTCACGGCCTTCATAAGAGCCTCAATAGCTTCGTTCGTCTTTCCATTAGCGGAACGAAGAATACCGACCTGGAAGAGAACGGTAGGGTCGTTCGGTGCAAAGTATGCAGCTGCCTCTGCTGCCTGAAGTGCTTCCTTGGCTTTCCCCTGCTGTGCCTGCAGTTGCGAGAGGAGGAAGATGGCCTGTGTGTAATCACGCTTCAGAACGATGGCCTTACCGAGATTTTCTTCGGCGAGCGCACCGTTACCTTTAGCAATTTCTAGCTGGGCAACGGCAAATGGCAAAGCGGGGTTGGTCGGTGCGAGCTCCTGGGCTTTTGCAAAGGCCGCTTTCGCGTTATCGTACGCCCCCTCGATGTTGAGCGGCACGACCGTTTGGTACACATTGCCGAGCATCACCCAGTTCTGGTAGTTCTTTGGCCACAGGCGGGTTGCCGTTGAACCAGCCTGAATACCACCTGTAAGTGCTGCTTGGAATTGTTGTTGCGCGTCGGTGGGTGCGAGCGACACATCTGCAGCTATCTGACGCATACGGCTAATACCGATGGCAGCAGAGAGCTGGTAGGCGCGTTCACTTGGCGCAAACAGAATCGAACGATTCACGGCGGTTGTTGCATCAGCAAGGTTGCCTTTGCTGTAGGCCACGGTTGCCGACGCGTAGGCGACATCTCCCAGATACCGCTCCACAACGACATATGCCCCAACGACTGAGGCAAGAAGCAGGAGTGTAAGCCCAAACACAATCACAAAGCCGACACGCGGACTACGTGAGAAAATAACACCGTATTCACGACGTTCTCTCCCGTAGCGCAAACTTGAGATGAATATGCCGAGCATGAGGAACCCAACCGCGAGCACCAGAGGACCCGGGACCGTGAGCATCGATAGGACGAGCACATACAGTGCCCCCGTAAACGATGCAAGCGACACATACCGCATGAATGGATCTGACGGTGTTCTAAACAGAAGCGCACGAGCGCCAATGAAGAGAAACAGGCCAAGAAATGCGAGCCATGCGAGAACACCAAAAACACCGGTCGTCACAAACGAGGTCGGAATGTAGCCGATGCCCGAAGGAAAATCAACGTTCCAGAAAATGGTGTCATTCAGTGCACGGTCACGATACTTGAGCCACTGGCTACCGAAGGTGCCGGGACCAGAACCAAATAAAGGTGACGTTGCGTAGGCGTGACTGCCCACGTTAAACGTAGATTGCCACGACGGACGAACATCAACCACACTGGCATTGAACGCCGTCACGAGTGCGTTTCCTATGGTTGATCCTCCAATAAGGAAGAAGAGTGCAATAAGAAGCGTAATCAGAGGAGCGGCAAGCGAGGAAGAATCTTCTTCACCCGCCTCCATACGTTCACCAGAAACAACGGCTACCCCATCGAAGTCGCTATCGTCATACGTCGGACGCTTCTTCATAATAGATTCAATGAAGAGGCCGAGCGCAACGAGTGCAACCATGCTCCAGACCGTCTGTGAATTGACCAGTGCCAAAATGGCAAGCCCGAGTCCTCCTCCTATATAGAGCGCGAGTCGCGGACGGCCGGTAATTTCAAGGAATCGAAGCGCCAGAAGCGTGAGCGTCAGTCCAAGACCGATAAGGATACCCAAATCCCCAAAGGTACCTACCAGGTTGACGGTTGGTGTCACAAGATTTGGTGCCACCTTACCCACAAGAATGAACCCAACCTGCGCAACAATCGTGAATCCAAGCAAAATCGCGCTCCAGGTAAAGAAGATGCGATAGTGCGGACCGCGACGGAACGAAAGCGCGGTCAACGTCGCAAGTGCTGCCATCAGCACAATGAAGCCGAGAGTATCGGATTCGAGGTCCGTTCCGAAGAACGAGCTTGCAAAGCTATTACCTGAGAAGAGTGCCGAAAGCACGTAGGCTGCTGGCACAATCCACAGTGCACCCAGAAGCGGGAGCGGTGGCACAATGACGTTGCCACGACGCAAACGCGCGAGGATGAAGAACACAAGCGCAACGATACCGCCCAACGCGAGGATCGAAATCTTCGTGTAAATGAACGGGATGGTCTGCGAGGGAATAAAAGCGATCAATGAGAGACCGCCGGCAGCGATGAGAGCCCATATCGCTGCAGTATCGAACGAGAAACGCCGAGGGTTAGGCGCAATCGTCGATACAGGGTTTGCTGTATCTTGCATATTTTTTGTTACTCCGTAATCACGGGATTAACCCAACGCACATTAATAATGCTCTTTTAGTATACGACCCATACCCATACCGGCAATTTGATGTGGGGACAGTACACATGAGCAAAAACCCGCCTTTTAAGCGGGTTTTTGCCTAGTGGATACCAGTTCGATAAGCCGAATTCTGTCCGAGTCGCACCAAAGGTGAGGCTTGGGATGACCATTTATCTGGGCCGCCTGTTACCAGACGGCTCAAGCGGCACTTCCGGCACCACAAGAGTAGTGCCGGACACGGCCTTGCACAGAGGTAAGGATTTGGCCGTTTCAGTCCGAGATCGCTCTCGGCCCGCCCAGCACTAACGAATTAGTGCTGGGCTCTTAGCCTTTCGGCATCAGACGTTGCTGTTCGCACCTCGCGACTTTCGCCGGACGGGCATTACCCGCTACCTTTTCTGCAGTGCAAATACTGCCTGTGTTCGGACTTTCCTCAAGGAGACCGGGGTTTCCTTGTAGTCATCTAAACCGGTCCGTGTGGATTATACCACGTACACGCGAAACGGCTAGTGTGCGTAAGGTACCGGGAGTGGAATCACCGTCCCCACCTGCCACGCTTTTTCACGCGCGTAGCCAGCGCGCGTTTCAAGCACATACGTTACAGGTGAAGGGGGATAAAAAACAGATGGGTAGGTTGATGGTGATACATCGTGGTCAATAAGAATGATGGTGCCAGCACCATCCAGCCAGACGATATCGATGGAAGTGAGCATATCCTTCATCCAGAAACCGTACTTCTGGGGCTTTGCAAAAACAAAGAGCATCCCAAAATTGTCAGGTATGGTAGCGCGTCCCCCGAGCCCGAGCTCCTGCTTTGCTTGGGTGTCTGCAACTTCAATCTGCATCCCCCCTACTTCGCGATACCCGAGTGGCTTAGATAGTGAATTTTTTTGGGCGTAAAACTCCCCATACGCCCAATATCCGCCACTGATGAGCAGGATGAGCGCGAGAACAATAAGCACTGGTTTCAAGAGCTCCTTCATACGGTAATACTACCTCACCTTCGGAAAGTAGTTCACGAGTTCTTCCTCGATATGGTAGTGATGGAGCTGTTTGTGGAAACGATTCTCTATAACCACCTCACGGGGGTGAAATCCCGGCTTGAAATATAAGACCCAGTGTGTGAGAAAAAGTCGGTACACGCCGCGCTTCCCGAAAATATAAGGCCATCCCGCCCGCCAGGTATGCCATTTCCATAAAAGTTTTTTCTCTCTAAGGAAGGCGAGAAGACAGCGAGTGTGAGAAATCGCAAAGAAAAAACTCGTAATCAGTGCAACGGATATTCGAGCGAGGTATCCCCCACCCATGCGACGATACATATCAATAGCAGTCGAGCGGTGCTCGAGCTCCTCAAGACAGTGCCACGACCAGACCCGGTCCATTCGCTCATCGACATCTTCTCCTTCGAGAATACCTGTATCAAGCACCTGTTTCGAGAATATGGCCGTAAAATGCTCAATCATGGCGCACGTTGCCAGCCGGCCCTTCAGAGAAAAAACGTGTTCGAAAAATCTGAGGAGGCTTTCTGTTTCAGCGTTATACCGATGGGCCGGAAATCCAATTTCTTCAAGATAACGGTTATAGGCGTCATGCATACGCGCATGCGCCAGCTCCTCATGCATGAGTGTTTCTGCTGCTTTCAGAAGGGTCGGTTCCTCAATGCGGGCACGCGCCTCATCTACCGCACGAACAATAAAGCGCTCCCCTTCCGGCACGGTGGCCGAGCTTGCATTAAAAAGAAACGAGAGGAGCGCGCTCTTGCGAAACCACCACTCAGGAATGGGTACCCCGTCTTTCACGAGCTGGGCTGCGTGCTCCCGCTCCCGCTCGTTGATAATGGGCTCATTCATGCGTATAAGTATAGCTTGCACGCAGTGCAGGGAGTCGATGGCAAGACCCCCGTAAACTGTACACAGCAGCTCTCGCTTAGCAGAGCAGCTTAGTACAAATTTGTACGGCGCAATACATCACGCCCGACCGACGAGACACTAGTCGAACCCATCGCAGCTGGAATTTCGTTCAGCACCTACGCGGCGGATTGCTTCAAACGTGGCGATATCGCGCTGAAACGGCAGATCGTCAGAATCGCATGTTCGAACCCGACGCTCAGCAATAAAATCCTCAGCATTGAGGCCGCGAGATGGCTGTCGAGCCTCCTTGAAATTCGTCGTTGTCTCGTTGTGCGGAGGCGGAGAGATTCGAACTCTCGATACCTTTCGATATGCCACCTTTCCAAGGTGGTGGAATAAACCGCTATCCGACGCCTCCGTGTCCTCGTTATAACAGAATATACTCACTTTCTCCACACTCCCTATCTCAATTATAGCGATATATCGCTATAATTGAGATATGACGCATGTAAGTAAAAACGATTTACCACGAGCAGTGCGACAAGAAATTGATAGGCAATTTCTTCACCTGTCTTCAGGAAACGAGGCTAAGGCAAATTTCTTTGAAGAACTGCTTACTGACACGGAACGCCTTATGTTGGCGAAGCGGCTAGCGACGATATTCATGCTTATTGAAGAACAATCCTATTATCGTATCGAGCAAGTATTAGGGGTGAGCGTTTCTACGAGTAAACGTTTACATCAGCTACTTATTGGTGGAGCTTTTACTTCGATTGAGAGGCTCGCGGCGCGTAAGAAAGAGCGAGAAAAGATCTTGGCGAATATCGACTTAATAATGCGTGCAGGACTTCCTCCTCGTGCTTATGTGATTAAGCGAAAAATATATCTAAAAAGGCAAATATAGCGATATATCGCTATATTTCCATCCAGGAATTTGCTAACTAGTAGGAGCAGGATTATTTTCCGTCGGGGGTCAGAAGCTGCTTGATGCGGTCTTCGGTGGGCGGATGCGTGGAAAAGAGACGATTCAGCCAATTTGCCTTCCGCTCACCAAACGGGTCATCGATGAAAAGATGGGCTGTGGCGTGGCTCGTGTGCTGCATGGGCGTATTGTGCACCGCAAGTTTCTGAAGCGCTGAAGCCAGGCCTTCAGGGTACCGGGTCAGCAGTGCGCCGGAGGCGTCCGCGAGGTATTCACGGCGGCGTGAGACGGCGAGCTGAATGAGCTGTGCGGCAATGGGTGCAAGAATTATTCCCACAATCGCGAGAATCATGAGGAGACCACTTCCCTTACTATCGCTATCTCGATTACCTCCGAACATAGACATGCGCAGAAAGATATCTGCGATGATAGCGATGAAGCCGGCAAGGGTAACGGCAACGGTCATCAGGAGGATATCGCGGTTTTTTATATGCGAGAGCTCGTGGGCGATGACGCCCTCAAGCTCAGGGCGGGTCATGATGGCGAGCAAGCCAGTCGTCGCAGCGACGACTGCATGCTTTTCGTTGCGCCCGGTAGCAAACGCGTTTGGCGCGGGGTCATCAATGACATACAGCTTAGGTACCGGCATGCCTGCTGTGATGGCGAGGTTCTCGGTGACCGTGTAGAAGTCGAAATACTCTTCTCGTGTTGCAGGCTTCGCGTGCGCCATGGCGAGCACCTGCTTGTCGCTAAACCAGTAGCTGTAGAAGTTCATACCCACCGCGAAAATAATCGCGATGTAAAGAAGTGAAACATCCTGGTAATACCAAGAGACAGCGTAGCCAATAGCAAGCACCACGGCCAAAAAGCCCGCCATTAAAAAAGCGGTCTTCCATATATTTGCACTGCGTTCTTGGTAGAGGGTCATGAGTCTTCTCTAGTATAGCAAACGGGATATTTCTTCCCTCTCTGGTCTTGGCTACGCGAGCGGAGCTGAAGCGACTACCGAAGGTGTGATTGGCGCACCGTCCTTACGGCGCAGTGCGCCCATGATGAGTTGCGGGGTGAAGTTGGACGGAATAGTTCCGCGTACCGCGTATTCGTAGAGCACAACACGGAATACTTTCTCGAGCACGCTATGTATGATGACCATGACGACAAGGAAGAGGAGATAGAGTACGAGCACTATCATGGCCAGGACCGCACCGCCGCCCGTCACTGCGACGAGGAGAACAATACCCACCACAATCAACGCGGTGATGTGGATTCCGGTGAAAAAGAGGCTGAGCGAGAAGTTGAGGATAATAGTTTCTCCCCAGGTGGAGACGAACACCTGACTTGAGCGCTTTACGGAAGCCGGCACAGACTCATCTTCCCGTGCAAGGACCGGGACGATGAAGAAGGTGGCGACTCCCCAGGCCACGCCCCCGAGGAATGAGAACATGCGTGCTACCCAGGAAGCTCGGTCGGCAAGGAAACTTAGGATGACGCCGACAGTGGAAGATACAATGGACCACTTTACAATCTTTCCGAACCGCTCGCGCGCTGCGTTCACACCATCGCTATAGGTAGCATCTCCACCTTCGAGACGACGACTAACCACTGCCGTGAGTGCAATGCCATAGTAGGTCGTGATGAAGGAACATACCAAGTAGTAGACAAAGAGTGTGAGGTAACCAAGTACCTGCATGCCCACACTTGCGGTCTCCCCATCGCCCGGTAAAACGACAATACCGGTCATGGCGAGCGCGAAGATACTACCGGCGAAAAAGAGCGCAATCAGAAATACCCAGAAGGCATTCCAGACGACAAACCAGGCAATTTCTTTATCCTGTCGGAAAAGTTCGAAACTCTCCGTTGCAAGTAGGTAGCTTGCACGAAACTTCCCCATGCGCTTCGGTGCTGGGGCTGCTGCGGGCATCGTGGGTTCCATAGACAGTTAGAAACTAACTTTCACCGGCTCGCGAGCAGCTTCCTCATCTGTGCCGAGCTGGAAAAGGTCCATCGCCTTGAAATTGAACATTCCCGCAATGAGATTACCGGGGAAAGACTGCACGGCAGTGTTCAGATCCTGCACATTTGCGTTGTAGAAGCGGCGGGACGCCTGGATTTTGTCCTCCGTGTCGCCCAGTTCCTGCTGGAGCTGGAGAAAGTTCTGATTGGCTTTGAGGTCGGGATATGCTTCCGAGACCGCAAAGAGGGACTTGAGTGCTCCGGTGAGCATATTTTCTGCCTTAGCATGATCTCCCACTGATTGAGCGCCCATAGCGGCAGCACGCGCCTTTGTCACGTTTTCAAAGGCGGAAGATTCATGAGAGGCATAGCCTTTCACCGCTTCGACCAGGTTTGGAATGAGGTCATAGCGCCGCTTCAGCTGCACGTCGATATCTGCCCACGCTTCCTTGGTGCGATTCACTTTAGAAACGAATCCATTAAAGCCAGCAATGACGTAAATTACGACCGCTGCGAGAATGCCCAGAATGATATATATGGTTGTCATATGCATACAGTATAGCGTGTTGCCAGGGGGGTACAAGCGTTGTAAACCAATACAAGCACTAAGGGAGGTACGCTCATGTTCTTGGTTTAGCACGTGTGGGGAGAATTCTCAGCGATTGTAGTAATTACATCGTCACACGATCTATCCTCGACGCATTCATCATCCTAGTGGTGGTCACCTCACTCTAAGTATTAGAAACGCCCCAGGGTAAACACCCTGGGGCGAATCGTATCTTTTGGTGTGTACTCTAGTAGTCCATTCCCCCCATGTCTCCGCCACCCATGGGCACCTTCGGTTCCGGAATTTCAGCGATAGCAACCTCGGTGGTGAGTAGCATAGCTGCTGCAGAGACGGCGTTCTCCACCGCCGTGCGCCCCATTTTCACCGGGTCGACGATGCCTGCGGAAAGCATGTCGTCTATGACTTGATCGGTGACGGCATTGTAGCCAGCGTTTACCTTCCCGTCCTGCACCTGCTTCAGAATGCGGTCGCTCTCCTTTTCTTTACCAGCGTTCAGTGCAATTTGCAGCAGGGGCTGCTCGAGCGCGCGCACCACCGTGTTGAATCCATTCAGCTCATCGTTGCTTAGTTTCTTCTTTGCCATGCCCTCATCGAGCTTGCGGGCGGTCTTGGCAAGGGCTGTCCCCCCGCCCGGCACAATACCTTCTTCGATGGATGCCTTCGTCGCCTTTACAGCATCATCAATCTTATCCTTCAGGTACTTCATCTCTGTCTCCGTGGCCGCACCCACGCGAATGACGGCAACGCCACCCGTGAGCTTGGCGATACGCTCTTCGATTTTTTCCGTATCGAATTTCGAGGTCGAATTTTCCGCGATGGCTTGCAGTTGCTTCACGCGTGCGTTGATATCGGTCTTCTTCCCCTTGCCGCCCACAAAGGTCGTGGTGTCTTTGGTGGCAACCACACGCGCGGCCTTACCGAGTGCGGCGAGGGTCGCGTTTTCAAACGTCATGCCAGTATCAGCCGAGATGACCTGTGCGCCAACGACCGCCGCGATATCCGCGAGCATCTCCTTCTTCTTGTCGCCGAATCCGGGTGCCTTAATAGCAAGCACATTGAAGGTTCCGCGCAGCTTATTGAGCACAAAAGTGGTGAGCGCCTCTCCCTCCACATCGTCGGCGATTATGACGAGCTCCTTTTTACCGGATTGCGCCACCTTCTCAAGAAGCGGGAGAATTTCCTGTACGCCGCCGATTTTCTTATCCGTAATGAGAATAGACGCATCCCGCATTTCCGCTTCCATGCGCTCAGGGTTCGAGACCATGTACGCGCTCACATACCCCTTATCAATCTGCATACCCTCCACGACTTCGTACGAGAGCTCCATACCCTGGGACTCCTCCACGGTGACCACCCCGTTCTGCCCGACCTTATCAATGGTCTCCGCAATAATCGTGCCTAACTCCTCGCTTTCCGCGGATATGCTGGCCACCTGCTTCACTTCAGCCTTTCCTGCAATAGGCTTTGCCATCGCCCGTAGTTCTGCTACCGCCGCATCGCGCGCCAGCTCCATGCCCGCACGAAGCGCCATGGCGTTTGCGCCCTTGGTGATGTGCGAGATACCTTCGGTCACGAGCGCCTCGAGCAGCACCACGGTGGTGGTGGTCCCATCACCCGCTCCATCGTTGGTCTTATTGGCTACCTCCTTCACGATTTCCGCGCCCATATTTTCAAACTTATTCTTGAAGGAGATTTCTTTGGCGATGGAAACACCATCATTCGTGATGCGTGGTCCGCCATAGCTCTTTTCAAGCACCACGTTGCGCCCACGGGGCCCGAGGGTCACTTTCACCGCCTGTGCAGCATTCACAATGCCGGTATGAATGGCCTTGCGTGCGTCGCGTCCAAATAGAATTTCTTTTGCCATAGTTATTTCTTAGGGATAACGGCGAGAATAGAAGACTCGCTAAAAATGTAGTACTCCTCGCCGTCGATTTCTATGGGGTCGCGGTAGGTCTGCTCGAAAAGCACCTCGTCGCCTTTCTTCACGGTCATGGGTACAATCGCTCCGTCGTCATACCGGCCAGGCCCCGTAGCCACCACGGTACCGCGCTCTGCTTTCTCCTTCTTTACGGTGTCGGGAATAATAATGCCGGAAGCGGAGACCTCCTCGGTGGAAGCGGGCTGTACGACCACGCGGTCGCCAAGCGGTTGAATCGATAGGGTTTTTGTGACTTTTGCCATAGTGAAAAATTATTCGCGTATGCGGTTAGTAATAGTTCAGTGCTGTAAATTTGCCTGAATCGGCTCGAAACTACGTCGCGCCGGTTGCTCATAGTATAGGTACGAGGTTTTTAAGGTCAAGCCTTTCTCTAGCTTGCCCCCATCTTTTGATCATGGTAGCCTTCTAGGCACAGATGGAGCTACTTCAGGCAATACTGCCATACGCGCAAATCGTACTCTCCCTTCTCCTCATCCTTGGTATCGTGCTGCAACAGCGCGGTGCCAATCTCGGAGGAGCCTTTGGGGGCGACAATTTCGCATCCACATTCTATAAGCGCCGTGGCGCGGAGAAATTTCTTTTCCAAGCAACTATCGTGGTCGCGCTTTTATTCGTGGCAGCAGCATTTCTCGAGTTTCTTATCTGAAATTCCCATGGCGCGCCTCAAAGGCATGCTCGCATCCCTCACACGCGCTCGGCGTGTTTCCTTCTTCGACAGGATAGAGGCCTTGGTTCGCCAGCTTCCGCCGTCGGACCGTGCTATAGCGGGAGCGCTTGCGCTCGTATTCGTCATATCGTGCGTCGTTAGTTTGATTGCGCTTGAGCGCACCATTCTGGTACGCATGCCAGCTCGCGGCGGAAGTTTCTCTGAAGGAATCGTGGGAGCACCACGCTTTGTGAATCCCCTGCTCGCCCTTACGGACGCCGACCGCGACCTGGTCGCACTCACCTACGCCGGGCTCATGGGCCAGGGGCCTGATGGCCTCCGGCCCGTGCTCGCAGAGCGGTACATCGTCTCGCCAGATGGCACGATTTACACCTTTACGCTACGGCAAGGCATTACGTTTACGGACGGCTCACCTATCACGGCAGAGGATGTGGTCTATACCATCGGTAAGGCACAAGACCCGGGCCTGAAATCACCTGAGTTCGCCAACTGGGCAAATATCCGCGCGGAGGCGATAGATGCACGAACCGTGCGCTTCACTCTTCCGAAGGCGTATGGCCCCTTTCTCGAAGGCACCACCATCGGCATTCTACCGGAACACGTGTGGAAGGACATAGCTAATCAGGAGTTCCCCTTCTCTCCGGGTATGCAAAAGCCGGTGGGTGAAGGTCCCTTCAAGGTGAGTAGCGTGGTGCGCGACCGCACAGGTACGATTACTGAGTACGAACTAGTAGCAAACCCTGCCTACGCGCTCGGACGTCCGTACCTCGATAGTATCCGTCTTCGTTTCTACGACACGACTGAGTCTCTCCAGCATGCATATAAGAATAATGTCGTGGAAAGCGCCTACGGTATTCCGGCACCGGGTGCTCGTACGGCTCCCTATTCACGGGTGTTTGGCGTGTTCTTTAATGACGCAAGCAACGAGGCGCTCGGGCAGCTCGCCGTGCGCAAAGCGCTTTCTGTCGCGATAAACCGTGATCACATAGTGCGCGACATTCTCGGAGGGTATGCCGTCCCTCTCATGGGCCCCGTGCCTCCGGGCAGTGGCATCACGCCACCACCCCTGCCGCAAGGCGAGCGCGTGGCACTCGCAAAATCGATACTCACGAATGCCGGCTGGGTATACGACGAAACAGCGAGCGTGTGGAGAAACAAAAAAGCAAAGCTCACGCTTGAGCCCATCCTCATAACCACCAGCAATGTGCCGGAATTAAAGACCTTAGCGAGCGCGATTGAAACCGACTGGGAAGCTATCGGGGTCACCACATCGCTTGAATTTGGTGATCCAAGCACACTCGCTTCGAGCATTATTCGTCCGCGTAAATATCAGGCACTTTTCTTCGGTATGGTCGTGGGACGAAATCAAGACCTTTTTCCATTCTGGGATTCATCGCAAAAAAATGACCCGGGCCTGAATATTGCGCTTTATAGCAACAAAACCGTGGATACTCTTTTGGAAAAGGCCCGCCGGGAGAGTAGTCGCGAGGACCGCATTACTGACCTTCAGAAAGCGAGTGATGCGATAGCTGCTGATTACCCCGCTGCCTTCACGCATGCACCCGCGTTTGTCTACGCGCTCCCGAGCCGGATAGAAGGTGTGGTGCTGCCTCAAATAACCTCACCGTCTGACCGCTTTGCAAATGTGGCTTCGTGGCACGTACGTACGCAGTGGGTCTGGCCAGTGTTCGCAAACTAGTGCGTAGTGATGAGTTCGTCTTTGGTATACTAAAGGCAACTGCGAATTCATCATTGCACGCGAGTGCACATGTGCGTTCGAAAATTAATCAACATAACCAGCTTTTACTATGAGTTCAGCACCTGCTCCTGCTCCTGCTCCAAACAGAAGCGGAGACGCCCCTGCGGCAGCCCCACGAAGCGATGCGCGCCCTGAGCGCGGGTCCCGCCCTTCGCGCGACGCGCGCCCGGGTGGCGCCGGCCGTTCTATCCGCCGCCAGCTCCGCCGCCCCATGGGTAGTGGCGCGCCCACGGCAGCCGCCAAAAAAGCGGCAGACTATTTCCCCGAAGCACCTGGCAAAAATGTCGTTCGCATCGTTCCCCTTGGGGGCGTCGAGGAAGTCGGCCGCAACATGTTCACGGTTGAGACCAACAATGACATCTTTATTTTCGATGTAGGCTTTCAGTTCACCTCAGAGGAGGGTTCCCCCGGAGTCGACTACCTGCTTCCCAACACCAGCTATCTCGAAAAGAATCAAGACCGCATCCGTGCGGTGTTCATTACCCACGGTCACCTCGACCACATCGGCGGTATCCCCTTCTTGATGAATCGTTTCGGTAATCCCCCTATCTACACACAAAATCTCTCTGCGGTGATGATTTTGAAGCGTCAGGAGGAGTATCCGGACATGCCCAAGCCCCACATCATTACGGTAGAACCGGGCTCCAGCCACACCATTGGCAGTACCCGCGTGCATTTCTTCCCCGTCACCCACTCCATTCCGGATTCCATGGGAATCATGGTGGAGACGCCGTACGGCAACGTGATTGCCACCGGCGACCTGAAGCTCGAGCACGAAGACGGCGTGGCAGTTCCCTCAGAAGTCAAAAAGTGGACCGAGATGGGTGCCAAGAAAAATCTCCTCTTTATCGCGGATTCTACGAACGCTGAGATGGAGGGCTTCTCGATTCCGGACAAAAAAGTGCACGATACGCTCGAGGAAATCATTAAGACCGTGAAGGGTCGTCTTATCATTGGTACCTTCGCCTCCCAGTTTGAGCGCCTGATGAAAATCATTCAGCTCTCGGAGAAGTATGGGAAGAAAATCGTGATGGAAGGCCGTTCGATTAAGACCAACCTTGAAATTGCGCAGAAAATTGGGCTTCTCACGCTTGATAAAGCCACCATCATCAGCGCGCAGGAAATTGGCGATTATCCTCCCGACAAAGTCATTGTACTTGCCACCGGTGCCCAGGGTGAAGAGTTTGCCGCGCTTATGCGCATCGCCACCAAGCAGCACAAAAACATTACCCTCACTGAGCGTGATACCGTGGTGCTCTCGTCCTCCGTCATTCCCGGCAACGAGCTTTCCGTGCAGAAGCTGAAAGACAATCTCTATCGAAATAAGGTCAGTCTCATTCACTATCGCACGTCGGATGTTCACTCTGGTGGCCACGGACGCGCCGGTGAGCTCGTCTGGATAAATCAGAAAGTGAACGCGAAGTTCTTCATGCCTGCCTACGGCTACTACTCGATGACCAGCTCGCACGCAAAGGCGGTTGAGCAGGCAGGTCGCGCAAAGGACACTACCATCCTCGCAGACAACGGCTCCGTCATTGATATCATCGACGGGGAGCGCTTCGAATTCCACAAAGAGAAAGTGCCAAGCGCGCCTCTTATGGTAGATGGCTTCTCCATTGGCGACCTGCAGGAGGTGGTTATTCGCGACCGCCAGATGCTCTCCAAAGATGGCATGTTTGTCATTATTGCCACGGTCAATCTCAAGACCGGCAAGCTGCGCAAATCACCCGACATCATCAGCCGCGGATTCATCTACCTGCGTGAGAGCCAGGACCTGCTGAATCAGTCCCGTCTGCTCATCAAGAAGACGGTGGAGGACACGACTCAGGGTATGAACCCGGTAGACCTCGACTATGTGAAGAACACGCTCTCTGACACCATGTCGGGGTATCTCTTTGCCAGGACCAATAAGGCACCGATGGTCATTCCTGTTCTGATTGGCGTCTAAAAACCCTCGCGGACAACAAGCGAAGGCAAACCGCCGCATAAAGTGCGGCGGTTTGCCTTTCAGACCAGAACGAACCATGCGCTTGCGGAAGAGTAGCGGAGCTGGTCGGGCATGGTGTTTTGGCATCTTTTTGCAGCGTAGCTGCTATGCCAAAACCCGAACGCGAAGCTTAGAGAACTGTCGGCTCAGACAGTTCTCGCTCTTTCGCAAGGGCACGGTGAGTGAAGTGCTAAAATACTTCAAATGAGCCCGCGTTCCATTCTCACTATCGGCAATTTTTTCGCCGTCGCGCATTTTTATCTTATCGTCTATATCACTGGCCCGTATCTGGCGACGTTCATGCCAGATTCTGCAACCGGTCTCGTCGTTTCCTTTGGTGCCATCATCACACTCTTTGTATTCCCCTGGATGCCCAAGCTCGTGCGTAGATACGGCACCCGCCACCTCGCTATCTACTTTGGTCTCGCTCAATTATTGCTACTTGGCTGTCTTACGGTGGGGCCCGCTCCGCTTGCAGCCGTGCTTTTGGTAGCACTTGCCTGCGCCACCTCTCCCCTCATTAGCTACCAGATGGACCTCCTCTTAGAGGCCACTATGGCAAAAGAAGAAGCAACAGGGAGAATACGCACACTCTTTCTGACTGCCGGTAATGTCGCTCTCGTCTTTGCACCTCTGGCGATTGGGTTTTTTATGGATTCCACCGAAGCCTACTGGCGTGTCTTTGGGGTAGCGGCACTGACCCTTATTCCCTTCGTGATTCTTATGTCGCTGCGACCGCTTCCTCATGGCACCACGACGACCCTCATTAGTTTCGCCGAAGCCTTTCAGTGTTTGCTAAAAGACAAGGATACGCGAGCCACGCTCATTGCCCATACCACGCTTCAGTTCTTCTATCATCTCGCTCCCCTCTATATCCCGCTCTACCTCCACACCGTACTACGTCTCCCATGGAGCCAGCTCGGATGGATGCTCACCGTCATGCTTCTTCCCTTTGTGCTGCTCGAATACCCCGCCGGATGGCTTGCAGATAGAAAATGGGGCGACAAAGAAATCATGGTGGCTGGTTTTGTGCTCACGGGTATTTCTTTTGCGGCGCTCGCTTTCGTGAATACCGACACGATGATTGTCGTCATTCTTGCCATACTCGTCGTCACCCGCGTGGGTGCATCACTCATTGAGGCAATGTCTGAAGGTCACTTCTTCCGGCGTGTATCGAAAGAAGACGACGCCTCAGTGGGCATCTTCCGCATCACCCGCCCCGTGGCAGCGCTCGTTGCTCCTATCGTCGGTAGTATCATCCTCACCGTTTCTAGTTATGGGGTGCTCTTTATGTTCACCGGTGCCCTTATCGGTATCGTGGGTGTTACTTTCGCACTCAAAATCAAAGATAGTAAATAGCTTGGGGAGGGAAACGAGAAGGAGTTCTCCGCATACATATTCTCGAAACATACCGATGCATCGGTATGTTTCGCTCAGATACCGCATCCTACTATACCGATATATAGGTATAGTAATTAAAGGGCGGGTAGGTGAAGTGAAATAGAGCGATATATCGCTATATTTCACTTCAGGGTTAGTGAGGCAGATGGTACATAGTACCCTTTCGAGAGACCATGCCTTCAGTAAGAAGTTTTGAAAGCTGCATCTCTGTTTGTGATTTTCTACCGTCTCCTAGCAGTCCGAGGAGTCGGGCTTTTGTTGCGTTTCCCTTTGCGAGTTCTCTAAGAAGTGCCCCACGTGCCTGCCGGTCCGAGCCGGTGAAGGTTGATTGCTTGGTATACCCTTTGGCTTTTGCGTTCAGTCGTACACCACTTCGCTTTAGGTGAGCACCATAGTCCATAAGTGCCGCGTACCACTCACGTGCTCTTCCTTGCGGATATACCTTTTCCAAAATCTCAAAAATCTCTTTGTCAGAAACAGTACCATATATAGTGCTGTTTCTCTTTTTATTTTTGTCTGTACTGCGGATTTGAAAGGAGAAAAAGTGGTGAGTGACGGCCGTGCGGATGTTTGTCTCGACGAAGACGGCGTCGGTGTTAAAGGCAAAGGCACAGACCGCGCGCGCCGTATACGGACCAATTCCCGGTAGTTTCTCCAGCTCCTCCACCGTCTTCGGAAATCCTTCAAGGTCCAACCTTGAATCAAGGTTGGACCTTGAAGAAATGATTTTTGCGGCTTCGTGCAGCCGCTTGGCTCGGCTGTTGTAGCCAAGACCTTGCCAGGCTTTGAGTACCTCGCCGAGCGGTGCACTTGCGAGCGCGCGAGCCGTCGGGAATTGCTTCATCCAAGCGCGGTAAAACGGAATCACCCGCTCTACCTGCGTCTGCTGCAGCATGACTTCAGAAACAAGTATTCGATACGGGTCGGTAGTCTTTCGCCACGGCAGGTTATGCCGTCCGTACTTTTTGTAGTAGTCCCAGACAACCCTTCTAAACTGGACTGGAGACATTGAACTCACGGGAAACCGTGGAGACTTTTTTGATATACATCAAGAGTGCACCAATCCATGCGAGGTTGAAGAGTGCAGCTAGTGCAAAGTCCACGTAGCCGTACGTCTCTACATCCATGACGCTAGGGGCAAATCCAATAATTATGAAGAGTAAGGCAATGAGTCCCAAAAAGACACTAATGGATATATTAAGACAGATGTATCGGCGCCAAAATACCTCTCCGTCACCTTTTTTATTTAACCAATACGCGAGAACAAGTGAGAGAAGTGCGACGGCCCAGAACATGCCGATATCAAGAGGCATAAGGAATAGCGGTTCATAAAGTACGTCCGGATTCCATCCTGTAAAAATGGTTGAGACATCGTAGCCATACATCAACACAAAAAGGACCACGTACGCCCTATATTCATTTTTACCAACGGTGTGTGCAGTGAGTGCCTCTGCCATTTTCCACGGGAAGAATAGTTTCATAAATGAAATTTAGGATTCTATCGGGGCTGACTCTGTTGAGGCTGTAATGACCACTTCGGTTGTTTCAAGTGGGATGATGATCCAGGCGATGAAGTAGACAATAAGCCCGGGGCCAAGGCCAGTGCCGAAGGTGAGGAGAATATAGACCAGGCGGACCAAAACGGGGTCCACATTTAGGTGCACGGCAATACCGCCACACACGCCCGCGATTACCTTATCTTTCTGGCTCCGGTAGAGTCGTTTTTCCATGGTGGGAGTATAGCAAATCCTATTTCCAGAACTTCCACCAGGGATTATGAAGATTATGAAGGACAGCCGATCCAGCACCATAAGCCCAATTAGAAGTACTGAATGGTGTAACCGAAGGATCGAATACTTCTCCGCATTGAGGGTCGAACACAAAGTAACCTCCACACGTATGCAATTCCTGAAGGTATTAAGTGAGTTTTCTTTCAAATTCTCCTAATTCCCTATCGGGCATTCCGAAGCTAAATCCAAAAGTTATCTGATTGAAAGGAAGAATTTCATAATAAAGACCGAGTTCGTTCTGCATATGTTCAAGAATAGAAGCGCAGGCAGCTTTTACAGGATTGGTTGCTGCATTAGGAAAACGTTCTTGCAACTCCATCAAATTGAATGGCTCAGCTGCGTCTATTGTTCCTTTTTCGGGCACATACAGCGTAAGGTCGTAACTCATATCTCGTATATTACATCCTTGCGCTCCACGACAATTTTCCAATCATGCTTTTTGGCGTGGCGGTAGAGGAGGCGATTCGGATTGAAGGCGATGGGTGTTTCCACCAGTGCAAGCATGGAAATATCGCTTTCGGTGTCGCCCACTCCCACCGAGCCAATAGCGATAAGATTTTCCTTTTCCATCGCGCGCTTCAGTATGGCTGCCTTATTCATAATCAAATGCTCGTCCACGATTTCTCCCGTGAAGCGATTGCTCGCGCCGATATCGTAGAAGGTCCCGTATGACTTATCAAAGCCAAGTTCATAGGCAAAACCGTCCACGATGAATTTCGGTGAGTGCGAAATGGCGAGCAAGTAGTGCCCGTCCTTCTTGAGATCATCGAGTATGTCGCGGGTATAGCGATACACGTGGTCACGCTTTGCTTCAATAATTTCTCCTGCGACGTCTGCAATCTCGCCATACGGGATACCCTTTGCGTGCTTCCCGAAGGCAAGCACGACTCGTTGTATAAAAGGACCATATTCCCCTTTCCGATTGAGCCAGTCTTCGTGGGCGTCTTTGTAGGCGTTCCGTGCTCCAGCAGGAAATATTTCCCGCCGCACTAATTCTTCAACCAATTCAATGAGAAGTGATGAGCGAAAGAGTGTTCCGTCGATATCAAAAACGGCGACGGGGCGGGGTCTATCCATTTCCCAATGGTAACGCTTATTTTGCCTTCGGCCAGCGCTCGCTCGCGGGTGGCCAGAGCTTGGTAAGAGGATGCTGTTCACATTCATGCGGAAAGGCATTGCAGACGTACCGACCGTAGAGCACCAGGCCGTTGTTCACGTACTTCCAGTCTGCTTTCGGAATGAGAGCCTCCAGGTCCTTTGATATTTTCGTTAGTTCCGTATGGTCGGTGAGATCAAAGCGTAGCGCAAAGCGCCGCACGTGCGTATCGGTTGGAATCCCTTCCCACACCCCATACAGCTCGCCCAGCACCACGTGCGCGGTTTTGTAGGCCACGCCCGGAAGCTGTATAAGCTCGCTCTCAGTCTTTGGTAGCTTCCCCCTGAACGCATCACGCACCAGGTTCGCGGCACCAATGATGTGCTTCGCTTTGTTTTGGTAGTACGTAATAGAGGAAATCTGCCGAGCGAAGACACCAATATCCTCATCCGCAAAATCATCTACCGTTTTGTATTTCTTCCAGAGGGTTTCGGTGAGACGATTCACACTTTTATCAGTCGCCTGTGCCGACAAGATGACAGAAGCGAGGAGCTGGAACGGAGTTGTGTAGGTGAGCTCGGTCTTTGGTTCTGGGTAGGTTTTTTTCAGGTACGCGACTATTTTTCGCGCTCGCTTTTTTCGCTCATCGAATTTCGGGTTCAGTAGAGAAAGCTGCCCCATGCCTATTGAAGCGCCGCCAGGTCGGCAAGCACCATAGGCGCGTGTTCAGCGGCCTTCACATTTTCATATACCTTCGCAATCTTCCCGTTCGGGTCAATAAGGAATGAGGTGCGCTTGATACCCTGATACTCGCGCCCCATGAATTTCTTGAGTCCCCACACCCCATACCTATTCACGACTTTCTTATCCTCGTCTGCAAGGAGAGGAAATGCGAGTCCGTACTTTTCGGTAAACTTCTTATGCGACTTCACGCTATCAACTGAAATACCAAGCACAACCGCATCGAGCTTTGTGAAATCAGGGTCGGCGTCCCGTAGTGCGCATGCCTGCTTGGTGCAGCCGGGCGTATCATCCTTGGGATAGAAATAGATAAGCACCCACTTTCCTACCGTACCGCCCGGCCGCCCGCGATACTGCGAAAGGGTGTGCTGCACCCCGTCCTGGTCCGGCAGGGTAAAATCGGGTGCAGTACTTCCTTCCGTTGGCATCGCCATATTACTCAAGGGGCAATTCGTCTTGGCTACGACGAAAGGCAAAGAGGTACGAGAGTGATGCAATAGCGCCAAGTGCTGCCATCATAAGGATGAATTTTACGAGCATACCGACAACCGGGATGATACCGATAAAGTAGAGGACGAGCATGCCCAGTACGGCCTCTTTCCAGGTGACCACGTACCGCTTGAGGAGCCCGTGCGCGAGCGCCGCGCCAGCAAGAATACCGGCGTACACATACGCAAGCATCACCAGTAGTGCGTAGAATGCAGCAAGAACGAGCGCGAGCGCTATGCCAACAAAAGAGAAGAGCAGAATGAGTATGAGAATCGGCGTGGCAACAAAAATAGCAAAGCCCAGAAGTGCCAAGAGTACGAAACGACGTGGCGAATGTGCCACCAGGGTGCGTTCAACCACGCGCTCGGTGAAGAGCGGGAAAAGACCAGCAAGAAGTCCAGCCAGGATGAGCACCGCAGCCAGATGGACAATGAAGAGAACGGTGGCACCCGCTATGGCAAAGGTATTGGCTTCTTCAGTCGACGGCAAGAATGAGGAGGAACCGATATAGAGCGCTCCCCCGTCAATCACCGCGCTCGGTGGGACCACAATTTGCTGCGGCGCGTTATAGCGAAGCACACCGGAAATGTGCGTCCCTTCAGCCACCATAACGTTGTCCGATGCCTCAATGGTGACGTCTCCGGTAAAATTCCCCGAGAGCGTTACATCCGAACCATAAATAATGACGGGGCCCGCGGCTCCCATAAGCTTCACGCTTCCGCCAGCAATACGGGTATCGCGCGCAGAGGTGGAGGCGACCACCGTCCCGCCAAGAAGGATGAGGTCACCAGCGACCGGAGCGTTCACCGTCACTTCTCCACCGAAAGCACGCACATCTCCCCCTACCGGTTTATCAACGCGTATCGTGCCGCCCACCAGCATCACGTCGCCTGCGACAGGACCGTTTGCTACTACCGTGCCACCGGCCGCAAGAAAATCACCCGCAAGCGGTGCTACGAGGGTAATATCGGTGCCGGTGAGGTATGCATTCTCACTCTGGGGCTCTGAGAGCACGATGGTACGGGCGCTTTGGAGGGTCGAGGCAGATGCCGCAAGCGGAAGCGCAAGGAGAGCAAAAACTGCTATGAGCCGGGACATGGCCCGATGATAGCACGCTAGACGGTGGGCGGAAGTGAGGCTGCTTTCGGAGCACTCTTGGCTCCCGAATTCCTCACGAGGAGGCCCGTAAGGACCACGAGAAGCCCTGCAATAACCGCTAATCCAATGCAGTAAATACAGAGTGCCTTGATAAGAAAAATTTGAGCATACAGAAAATAGAGTGATGAAATCCCTCTAGCTCCAGCGAGTACCGCGAGGAAATAGTTCACTTTTGGTGATGGTCGAATACACGCCCCAATGGCAAGAAGTAAAAAACCATAAAACACGAGACCGTACACACCAAGCGGAATCCCAAAGAGCTGTGTATACACGCTCTGAGCGACCGCATTACAGCCCGAGAGGCCATTAATGTCGCAGGCAAGCTGCCCGCCGGTGAGGGCTGTTTCTGCAAGATATCCTGCATAGATAAGAACAAGTACAGCGAGCGCGATAATAAAAGAAAGGCGCGTTTGCCGCTTCATAGGTTTATCCTAGTACGTCCCCTTTTCGTACGGTGGTGTATAATTTTTCAATGAAACCGATGGAAAACCCAATAAACCTGGACGAGCAGGAACTACGCGCCCGACTGACCCCCGAGGAGTTTAATGTCCTGCGTAGGGGTGATACCGAAGCGGCATTTAGCGGAACGTACGTGAATAACCACGAGGATGGCATGTATCACTGTAAGGTATGTGGGAATGCCCTCTTCAGTTCAAAGGCAAAATTTGATTCGGGAAGTGGGTGGCCTTCCTTCACGGACCCTGCTGTCTCTGAAAATGTCGGTACCCGCCCCGACGACAGCTACGGCATGCACCGCACAGAAGTGTACTGTAAACACTGCGATAGTCATCTAGGTCATGTATTTGATGACGGTCCGAAAGAAGCAGGTGGTAAACGCTACTGCATCAATTCTGTCTGTCTCACCTTCGACAAAGAGACTCCAGAGTAAGCAAAATAGGCATCCCACGACTTTCGTCGTGGGATGTTATAGGTGCTACTCAGAATTCAAAGGTAGTACCGCAGTGAACGTGCAAGTTCTGCTACGCTCGTTTTTTTCTTGCCCTGTGCAGGTTGATAGGCAATTGCCGCGTGTGGTTCGCAGTATGGTCCGCGACATTTTTCCCCGCAGAAAGTGAAGTTGGGGAGTTCAGGATCACCAATCGGCCACTTACACATATGACCCTCCAGCGTGCGCATCGTTGCCGTCCCGAGAGCCTCTTCCACATACTGCGCCGTGGGACTCGGAGCCTCGACTTTTTTGCGACAGACTCACGTGGTGGCAAAATCCTTTGTTCAGGTAGTTTCCGGGGAGGTGCCGGTTTTTTGAAAACGATGCGCTGTGTCTTTGATGGCATTGCACGCCCAGAAAGTCCGAGACGATGTACCTTTCCGATGACGGCGTTGCGCGTCACCCCACCAAGCTGCTTAGCTATTTGGCTCACATCCAGGCCATCCCGCCAGAATTTCTTGAGTAGTTCGACCCGTTCTTCTGTCCAGCCCATGTCAAACCCCTATTTAGAAATGCAGGAATGCATCTATCTCTGACTATATGCCTGATTGGCCGAATTAGCGCAAGGGACTACAGGTGATAAACTGAAATTATATGCAGCAGGTAGCAATATTCGGCGGTGGATGCTTCTGGTGTACGGAGGCTGTGTTCACCATGCTCAAGGGTGTCTCGGCAGTTGCTCCCGGCTACGCCGGTGGCGAAAAACCGAATCCCACCTATCAGGAAGTGTGTGGCGGGAATACCGGCCACGCAGAAGTTATCCGCATCGAGTACGACCCTTCCCAGGTCTCCTATCGTCAGCTTATGACCGTCTTTTTTGGTAGCCACGATGCCACCCAGCTCAACCGACAAGGAAACGATATCGGAACCCAGTATCGTTCCAGTATCTTCCCCACCAACGGCCAGCAAGCCACTGAGGCTCGCGCATTTATCGAGGAGCTTCAGCATTCCGCCCTCGGCGGCGAACCCATCGTCACCACCGTCGAGGAAAACGCGACCTTCTATCCTGCCGAGGATTATCATAAGAACTACTACGCCCAAAATAAGAGTCAGGGCTACTGCCAGGTCATCATCGCGCCCAAGCTCCAGAAAGTGCAGAAGGAATTCGCTGACTTACTTGCTACAAACCCGCACAGTTAAAGTTCTTCGGTTATCTTTTTCGCTTCGTCTTGAGTTTTTGAATCGCGAAAAATCCCTTTCTCAAGTACTCGCTGGCCGAGCTTTTTTCGTTCAGCACGCGGAAGACCGGCAGGCGCTTCAGCGGATTGCTCCGGCGTGAGTTCCGGACCGACCGCGAGGGACCCGTTAGGGTTCACGGCGACCACCTCGAAGAATCGACGATCCGGTGTCATCGTATAGAACGGCAATCCCTTCTGCTTGATGAGGTCGAATCGTTCCTGATAGCGCGAAAGGTTGCGGTCGAAGAGCGACCGGGCGTCGGTATATCCCGATGCATTCGCATCGTACAGCCGGTGGAGCTCTTCGAGGTCCTGTTTGGTCTCGACCCCATATGCCCACATCGTTCCTTGCTCATCCATTTCACCGCGCTTGAAATATCCGGACACTTCCGGGTTGGCGATGACTAGTTCGTTGTAGCCACCCACTTCTTCCGCGCGGCTTCGACGCTGCGCGCTCACGACGGCATCAATATCGGCGCTTACTGGGTCTTGATACACTCCTCCTCCGGTCCGTTCACGGATACCCTTCGTACGGGTACCGTTATCCTGCTCGCTCGCGAATGTAATATCGCCACCACTTAGTAGGACTCCACCACCCTGGCTCCAGAGTCCGCTCACTCGGCCTTCCGCATCGGCCCCTGGCTGAATGGAAGATGCAGAAAGAGAAGGTTCAAAAGCGAGTATCGTATCGAGGTCATCCTCGAAGGTGGCGTGAGCGGACACGTTCGAGTTTTCATTATGCCGAAGCCGAGCATCCTCTTGTATCGTATGTATGAGAAAAACGTTATTCCGAAGCATGACCTGCTCCGCGCGCCGGCGCGGCTCCTCATCCACTCCTTCATACCGCTGTATCGATCTCTCCTGCAGTGCTGGCCGAGCCGCCGGTACCTGTTCGGGCGGCGGAGGCGGAGGTACGGATTCGGTCCTGGCCGAGGCTACTCGAGGCATTGGTCCGCCTTCCATGCTCATAGAGCCAGTATACATGGCGGCAACCTTTTCCCTTTTGGCTGGTTATAGAGGACAGAGGGAGAGAACCTTGAGCCCCGACCCATAGAGACGTGCTGTCCGTCTCGTCGTGAGTGCAATTCACGACTTATCCCTCACTCATCCGCCTATGAGTCTCTGGAATGTTATTGGTCTTACCGCTCTCATTATCATGCTTAAAGTACTCGCTCCCACCGTGTTCACCCAAGGAGAATCAACCACCGTCTCATTCTTAAAAGGAGCCGAAGTGTCCGCGCAAGTTGCCTCAGGATACGCTGCACAAGCAGCAGCCCTTGGTACTCCTGCCACACCTCCCTTCCCCCTCCCTCGCGTTCGACAAATCGGTCCCTACTGATTCTCCTTCCACACCACCCTGCTCTTGGGTGGTTGTTTATTACCGAAACATGCCAAATAAATGGAGGTGTTTCCTCACTGAGAAAATTAAAAGAACCCGTCGGAAAAGCACTATGATATATCATAGTGCTTTTCCGACCAGGAAAGTGTGTGGCGAAAAGAAAAGAGACATGCATGAAGTCTCTTTTCTTTTCAAGCGCGAGCACTAAGCCAGCGCGTAGCGAACGCTTTACATCGTTGCTCCCGAAGGGGGTTGTGCAGGGGGCATTGCCGGAGCCGGTGCTGCCATTGATGCGGAAGTTTTCATCCCCTCATGAGCAACAAACCCAGCGACCAGAAGCACAGTCCCGAGCACGATGTGCAAGAGGTGATCCGCCATGTTTGTATTCACGAGACCGAGCAAGAGCCCGCCACTGGGTACCAGCATAAAGCCAAGTACGGCAATTAAGAGATACACCACACCAAGGACTTTGAGTGCAAACGTGGCATGCTTGGGCATGAGAAATGCAACGACGAGCAGGATAAGACCAAACGCAAGATGCACGAGGTCATGGACCATGTTCGTCTCAAAGAGTGCACCCATACCCACAATCGGATTAGATACCCATCCGAGAACACCGACAAGTACAAACACGACACCAAACACTACTGCAAGCTTTTTAGGCATAGTAGTACTTATTTTCTAATGACCCCCGAGGGGACCGTACTCCTTTAGTATAGCTTCGAGGCACTGTTTTGCGTATACTCCCAAGCACTCATATCTCACGCTTAGAAACGAAAGAACCCAATAAGCCAGGCCCAGACAGCTGCAAAAAAGGACTCATGTCCTTCCATGGAAACAACCGCTGGTGGAGGTGGAGCAGCCACAGCTAGCGTACTGCTCGCTGGTGGTGTGTAGGAGTCGGCCGGTTGTACTGCCCCTGTTTCGCTGGCCGTACATTCGCCTTCGTGGAGGAACCTCGCTTTTTCCACATTCGCCATGCACGCATTTCCGTATGTTCTGTAGACGGGGTAGCAGGGCGCTTGTAGGCATTGCACCTGGTACGCCGCACAGACCGGCTTGTACTGCATGGTGCATGCCTGGGTGGGTGTGGAAGCAAATGCCGCAGGTGCGAAGAAGAGACCAAAGACAATCGCTGCGAGTGGTATCAGGAGGTAGGGCATAGGGGTAATCATACCTCTCCTGACGAGAGCGACAGAATATTCTTACCTATTACTGAGGCATGGGAGTGACCACACAGTCTTCAAAGGTAGTGGTCTTCCCTTCGGTAATAAACGCGGTGTCGCCTTTATTCCAAAATACGAATGATTCGTCAGGATTAGCATAGCGAGCACCTGAAGCAGAGATCACCTGAGGAAGGACGACGTGCCGCTGATTTGGAAGGAAGAGGTCCACCGTACCGTCGTGATAGACCGCCTCAAGTATCGTTCCCTTCTTACAGGTATAGACGACATCTGTTATGGTCCCTGTTTTTATTGCTCCGCTCGTGCCTCCCGTTTTGATACCGTTCATAAAAGCACGATACTGATACGTTTTACCCAAAAAAAATCCAAGTCCAAATACCGCAACGAATAAAATAACCGCGACCACTTGTGAGAGGCCATTCACCTCATTCCATGTAATTTTTTTTATATTCATGAATGTATTCTAGCGCGTCGCGCGTGTACGAAAAGTGGGTAGAAGAAATGCAAGGGACACCCACGCGCTGCCAAGCATGTACCCAGCAACTACATCTGAGGCATAGTGGGCAGCCAGCACGATGCGGCTTACCCCAATACCCAGGATAAGGAGTATCAGCAGAGCGACCAAGGCGATGCGCGTGGCGCGCCCAAAGGTGGATTGATACACCACCACCGCCATAAAGCCAAAGAGTGCGAGCGCCGTTGCAGCGTGACCACTGGGGAATGAGAAGGATTGAAGCGGTCCTATCCACGCGAGAGTCTCAGGACGTACTCGCGCAACGGCTTGCTTGATAATCTCGACACTGACACTTGTACCGATAAGGGCGATAGCGAGGCGAAGCACCAGTGCTCGATTGTTCCGCAGAGCGAATGCTACCCCTAGGGCTATTATAAAAATGCTCAGGGAGTTTCCGAGCGTGGTGAGTCCGACAAAGAATTGAATCCAGGGAAGGGTCCGAAACGGTAGCAGGGTGTCGGTTGCTGCGGCGTCCACCAATCTGAAGTCATCTGGGTCAACATGAGCAATGAGGAGAAGCAGCACAAATACACTCAGAGAGAGAATGCCGGTATAAAAAGCGAGGGATGGTTTATTGCCAGTCATAGACGAGTCGAATTATACGCCCAGTGAAGCACCGCCTGCTTCTGGCGTGGCCGACAGGTGCTGTCTCCCGGACGGCAATGGTACCGTATCTGGGCAAGATGTCGGACCATGTGCTTCCACCGAGCAATTTGCCGGACGTCCTCCACTGAATCGCGCCGTCCTAGGTAGTAGCGACAGTACCATTGAAACCATCCGCGAGGGTCATGCGGATGTATCCAGCCCTTACGCAGCCACTCCTCGCGTGACTGCGAGGCCACCACGCCGAAATAATTGCATGACGCGTCTTGCTTTCCCTTCGTAGAAACTTTTGTCTCGCTGAACCATTCAGGTGGATACTCATCTATCTCACCCTCGAAATACGTGCCGCCAAATACGCCGAACGTGAGCATTTCTGGCGGGGTGAGCTCGGGTCGAAAATCAGGAGCATACCCCTCCCCTACGGGTGCCGTTGTTTCGTAGCTATACCCTGGCTGCAGGGGGTCGATAACAACAATCGATGCCATTACTCAACTGGGTCCATCTCCTCTTCCTCTGGTTCAAATTCAACAGGGCTATAGTTATGACCTATCTTACCGCTCATCATGCTGTGGACGGTCTTGACACTAAAGTAGGGCACAACGAGTATGAGCGGCACTCCCGCTTCACGCGCAATGAAGAGGGACGCACATAATCACCATAGTAATGCGCAATATCAGTACCTCCACCGAGCGACGCACGCCACGAGCTATAGCGTTTTTCCATATACCTGTAGTGTACCAAATAGAAAACACCAGGTGCAAAGCCTGGTGGTTTCCGAAGCGAGCGAGGGTTTGACGAGAAAGCGAGCGCAGATAGCTTCGAGAAAAGTCTCTGCGCAGTCTTTTCAGTCCAAGCGAGGATGAAGCAGAAATAGAGGCTCGAGTGAACTGAATTGATATGGGATATCAATTCAGGGAATTCGCAGCGGTAATCCTGGCGCCGAAAGACGGCTGCGCCAGGATTTGCGACGCCGAGAGCGAGAGCGGCTGCCCGCAGGGGCAGCCGACTCGTACTCTATTTCTGCACTATCCGAGCGACGCTATTTTTTGAGCTGCTCGTCAATCAACTTCGCCGCAGCCTCATATGTGCTCCCTACCGTCATGGTCGTACCGACGATGAATCTTGGCGTACCGTTGACCCCAAATTTCTGTGCTTCGGCACGGTCAGCTGCCATCATTGCATCGTACGTACTTTTCTTTTGGTTCATGAGTGCAACGACTTTGGCAACATCAACGCCAGGAATTTTTGCCGTGATGCCTTTGATGGATTCGAGGTCGCCGAAGCCCTTATCACCTTCGTCGTCCTGTGCAGCAAACATGGCTTGGAGCCACTCGTAGTAGTGGTCTGGATACGCCTCCCACATCGCGCGACCAAACTCGCCACCTACGGTCGAATCTTCTCCAAGAAACTGAAAGTCTTTGAAGACGATTTTCAGCTTGCCTGTCTTTACATAGTTCTCATTCAATTGAGAACCGACGTTTTGCTCAAACTGTTTGCAGAACGCACACTGATAATCAAACCAGAATGCCATAATAACTGGTGCGTTTGCATTGCCAATAAATGGCCCGCCCTTGGTTGAAACATCCCTAATGTTCACTTTCACCGAGGGTGCGCCCTTTCCGTTTGCCGCCACCTTTCCGCCACTACCGAAGATAAGGACGATGACGATAATCGCCGCACCCAGGAGCATCACTATCGGGGTGAGATACTTCTGCATAAACTCTGATTTTGAATCCCTTTCCATATCAATTAGGTAGTGCACTTATTGATTTTCGATAGGAAAAGTATACCTCGTGAAGAGCAGAGTCCACACAACCTGCACCTAGGCGACGCCTAGGTGCAGGTTGTCGAGCACGGTACCCTTATTTAGGAGATAAACGTGAGAGCCTTCCCTGCCTTCCCGGCACGCCCGGTGCGTCCGATGCGGTGGGTGTAATCCTCATACGAGCCGGGCAGGTCATAGTTGATGACGTGCGAAACACCAGAGATGTCGAGACCGCGAGCCGCCACGTCGGTGGCTACGAGCACCTGCACGTGGCTTTGCTTGAAAAGGCTCAGTGCCTTCTGGCGCTTGCCGTGAGTTTTATCACCGTGAATAGAGTCCGCTTTGATACCGGTACGCATGAGGTCACGCGTGAGGCGCTCCACGCCGTGTTTGGTGCGTCCGAAAACGAGTACTTTGTCCATTTCAGGATCGCGCAGAAGAGCGACGAGGGTATCGAATTTATTATCGCGCGTGACGCGTACGACATCCTGGTCGATGGTAGCCGCTGTGTCGCGTGTTTTCACCATCACCCGGACGGGGTCCGTAAGGAAGTCGCCGACCAGCTTTTCTATCTCGCGGTCCATGGTGGCGGAGAAGAAAAGTGTGTGGCGCTCTTTCGGCATGAATCCAAGAATGAATTTCATGTCGTTAATGAATCCCATGTCGAGCATGCGATCAGCTTCGTCGAGTACCACGGTTGAGAATGCTCTAAAGTCAATTTCCTTGCGCTCTGCAAGATCCTTCAGGCGTCCTGGCGTACCAATAACAAAGGGCGGATTGCGACGCAGTACGCGCATCTGCGGGAGAATGTTGGCACCCCCCACACACGTGACACTCGCGAGACCAAGACCCTTAGAAAAGCCAAAGAATTCGGCCTCAATCTGGATGGCGAGTTCACGCGTCGGCACCATGATGAGCACGCGCTCGTTCCGTCCGAGGGTGCGAAATTTCAACACCTTGTCGATAAGCGGGATAAGGAAGGAGGCGGTCTTGCCGGTACCGGTATTTGCGAGTCCAACAATATCCTTCCCCAGAAGTACGTGGGGGATACTTTGGTCCTGAATAGGCGTCGGGAGCAGGTAGCCCTTAGCGAGAATGTTTGTCTTCAACCGTTCATCGATAGCGAAGTCGCTAAAGGTATGGGTTGGTACGTAGGCGTCTTCAGGCTCGGCAGGAACCGCTTTGTTCACGAGCTTGGATAGATCCACGGCCATTTCTGCGCTATTACCCTTACGAGCACGCGGTCGATCAAAGCGTGGTGCGGGTCCTCGTCCACCGGAAACAGGCCCGCGAGTACGCGGGGCAGAGCGGTTCGGACGACCGCGAGCGGCTTCACGACGCGGGACGTAATTAAGTGAGGGTGCGGTACCAAATTGGGCAGCAAATTGCATGCCCGCTTCGTACGCGTTTGAGGTCTGAGGGCGACGAGCGCCTCCACCGGTGTGAGGGCGCGGTGAACGCGCTCCCCGATTATCTGATTGCTGCATATATATCTATACGTTGTTGTGTCCGTAAAAACGGAGTTGAGTAAAGCACAACGGCGCTCGAGAGTTTCAGGGGGCCTGTGCGCCCTGGTCTCGAGAATGATTCCGTGGAAACCTCAAGACACAACCTATGGAGTACTGTTGTGAGAAGACTATAGCACGTGTGCTACCATGTTGCAAGGTCCTCGCAGTGTGCAGTGCGTGTCTCGCTCGCTGAGACATGCACTGCACACTGGGAAGAATGGTGCAGAGTTAGGAGCATACCATCCCATGCGCGCCCGCGCACCTGTGGATTACCTGACTGCCCCACGTGTGTATTTTTATACCCCAAGCAAAAGGAAGAAATGATGAAGGGCGCGGCCGGGCGCGGTGTCCTTTCGAGGGTTTCGCTCGATGCGGCCGTAGCGAGTAGCTACCGGCGAGACTTAGCGCGGTCGTTCTCGGTGAGTCCTTGCTTGCGCAAGCGTACGCTTGCGGGGGTTATTTCGAGGTACTCGTCCTCACCCATGACTTCAAGGCCGCGCTCAATAGTGAGGGTGAAAGCGGGAACAAGATTAATGGCCTCGTCCATACCAGAGGAACGCACGTTCGACTGATTTTTTCCCTTGGTTGGGTTCACGGTCATTTCCTCTCCCTTACTGGTATTTCCCACCACCATACCCTCATACACTTCGGTGGCAGGAATGATGTAGAGCACGCCGCGCTCCTGCATACTCCAAAGCGCGTACCCGAGCGCTTTGCCGGAGACCATAGAAATCATCGAGCCCACCTGACGCTTCTTGATGTCGCCGGCAAACGGCTTGAAGCCAATAACGCGCGAAGAAAGAATGCCTTCACCCTTAGTATCGACAACGAATTGGTTGCGGTAGCCCAGAAGTCCACGGGTCGGACCTTCGAGCGTGAGGCGCACCTGGTTGTCATGCTGGACGAGATTCTGAAGTACGAAGGCACGGGTACCAAGGCGCTCAATAATGGCACCCTGGAATTCGCTCGGCGTATCGATAATGACTTCCTCAAAGGGTTCCAGCTTCTGCCCCTCTTCCTCGCGGATGATGACCTGCGGCTGCGATACCTGCATCTCGTAGCCCGCACGGCGCATGTTTTCAAGCAGGATGGCGATGTGGAGCTCGCCACGGCCCGATACCTTAAAAGCGTCGGGTGATACGAAGTCAACCTTAAGTCCCACGTTTACCTCAAGCTCCTTCTCAAGGTACTCGCGCAGCTGACGGCTGGTGACATACTTCCCTTCACGCCCAGCAAAAGGGGAATTGTTCAAGAGAAAATTCACCGTGATAGTAGGCTCATCAATAGCGATAGCCGGAAGCGGCTCAACACTCGGGTCCGCAGAGATGGTCTCTCCAATATAAATGTCCGGCAGGCCCGCAATGATACAAATGTCGCCCGCTTCAGCCTGCGCCACATCTGTGCGCTCAATACCGGTAAAGGTAAATATCTTGGAAATCTTTCCGGTGCGCGCGGTGCCGTCAGGTTTTTTTATGGTGAGTGTCTCGCCTGCCTTCACCACTCCCTCGTACACACGGCAAATGGCCAGGCGGCCCAGGAAATTATCATAGGCCAGATTAAACGCCTGAAGTTTTGCGGGCTTTTGCACCGCTTCCGGAGTGGAGGCGGGTGGGACGAGCGCGAGAATGGTATCTAGGAGCGGGGTCAAATCTTTGCGCTCATCGTCGAGCTTTTTCATAGCGACTCCCTCGCGGCCGATAGCGTACACCGTGCGGAAATCAGACTGTGCATCGTTTGCACCGAGTTCGAGGAAAAGCTCGAGGACGGCCTCTTCCGCGTGATGGGGGTTCGCTGCTGGCTTATCGATTTTATTCAAAACGACGATGGGCTTGAGACCAAGTTCCAAAGACTTCTTGAGCACGAAACGCGTCTGCGGCATCGGGCCTTCCTGCGCATCCACCACCAAAAGGACGGAGTCGATGGACCGAAGCACACGCTCCACTTCCGAGCCAAAGTCGGCGTGTCCTGGGGTGTCGACGATATTGATTTTGGTTCCCTGGTACTCGATAGAGGTATTCTTCGAGTAAATGGTGATGCCTCGTTCCTGCTCGAGCTTATTAGAGTCCATGGAAACACCGTCAGCCACGGCACCCGTTTGACGCATCAAAGCGTCGGTCAAGGTAGTCTTGCCGTGGTCCACGTGCGCAATTATTGCAATATTCCTAATTTCCATAGCGGTATAAAAAAGTAAGCGATGCCTGCCCCGTACTAAACGTGTCTACGAGTTTTAGTGCGGGGTTTAGAATTTCCATGAAATAAAAGCGGGCCTCGCGGCCTGATAGATTTAAAGTACCCTTCTTTAGCGAATGCGTCAATAAGTACGAGAATTGAGTTCAACCTTTAGCCTAACTTCCTAGAAAGGTACATCCGTATTAACACCATGGAAACAAATAGGAGAATAAATGTTGGGACAATCCAGATACGAAGATTTTGATAATTAACACCTGCCTCATCGAGAGAAACTTTCCCTAAATTTAAAACAGACGATACAGAATAAAATATTCCTATTATCGGAGATAGCAGGACGCCAATAATCCCGAAGGCATTTCCCTTCAACTCACGTATGATTCCAAACACAAAACCAATTATTGGCAGGGTGAGCGCAAGTGAAATTAAAGCGATTGCTGCTAATTCACCGCCCTGCAGTGTCTTTTCAAGAATCTTCATGAATTTAGTATATCAAAACCCTTTTACTGCTTCAAATACGAAGGTTCAACCTTCGTAATTATGTAGGCAAGCGGCATCATCTGTTGGGATACTGGGACGTTGCTGGAACCTTTACCCAGTGCATGATACGTTCTGTCCAGAGAAAGGGAGGACCTGAAATGTTCAAAAAAATGTTTGCGCGCCTTAGTGGCAAATATGTGGCAGTAGCTTGCCATCATCCAACCAAACAGGAAGGTGATGTCCGAGCCTTTGGGCAGTGCACCACGACCCACATGCCTCTTAACAAAGACGGTACCGTCCAATGGTGTCTCGAGTGTCTCGGAAAGATGGCGGTCAAGTGCGCGTGGTGTGAGCAAGTTATCTTCATTGGTGATCCAATCACGCTCTACACGCCGGCGAAGGCAGACTTCAAGCTTCCTGCAGATGCAACACTCTACAAGCAGGAGCCTTTGCAAGTGGTGGGTTGTCTACGCATGAGCTGTGCAGACACCGGTGCTGATTGTGCAGGATTCTGGGTTCCAGGCGACGACGGCAAAGGCTGTGTGCATCGTGTCGTCTCACCACTTGAACTCGCCATGTCCTCAGGAGAAGCTGTCTTCGTCGGCGACCTCGGCAGCATGAAGGAGGCTGGCAAGATGCAAGCCTTAGTTCTTAAAAGAGCGAAGGCGTAGTGCCCAACGGAAGTCGCCTGACTTTTTGTTGGGCACTTCTTTTTATGGGAGAGGTTGCTGAAAAGCGTTCAGGTGCTAGGCGCGAGCAAGCAAAAATCCGATGCGTACTTGTAGTACGGAGAGGATTTGAGTGAAGCTCGCAACAACGCAGATGGATGCTTTAGAGCGAGCTCATTTCAAATATCTTCGGATGTTCGCGAGATGCCCCGCATAGGTCGGTGAGCAGTGTATCTGTCCCTTACTGTCATGGAGATAGAAAAGGCAGTTTGTCGCGTCAGGATTCAGCGCCGCTTCTATGGCCACGAGGCCTGGGGAGGCAATCGGCCGCGGCGGAAGGCCTTTTCTCTTGTAGGTATTATACGGAGAATCCGGATAGGTGGCGGCAGGTGCGGGCGATGGCCACCAGGTATTCCCTTCCTTCCCTCCTATATATTGAAGGGTCGCATCAAGGGCAAGCGGCATGCCTGCAGCCAACCGCTTCTGTATGACGCCGGAGATAAGCGGCATATCGGAAGCACCAGCACCCTCGCGCTGTAGCAAGGAGGCAATAGTGAGCACGCGGGTCCACGGAATGTTCTTTTTCAGCGCCTCATCTGCATAGGGCGCGAATGCTTCCTTGAAGCGGTCCCGCATACGCTCGGCAATGCGTGCCGGCGGTTCATCCGTGGGTATTAAATATGTATCCGGGAAATACACACCTTCTATATAGTTTGCGCTCGCTGCGGCGGTAGCTTCAAGCCATATCTGACGCTCACGCTCATTCCACCCCAGTTCGCGTGTGAGCAAGTCCCCTAGTTCCTCCCGGCGCATTCCCACAGGCACTTTCACCCATGCCACGGCCGGGGGTGCGACCAGTGCCGAGGCAATACTCCATACGTCCATGGCAGCAGAGAGCTCATACCCGCCAGGGCGTACCTGGTGTCCGTATGATTCCCGTACATACGCCACGTCAAACACAAAAGGAAGCCGAACAAGACCCGCCTGCGCAAGCCTCGTTCCTATGCTCTCAAGAGAATCATCTGGCGTCACGAGAAACTGCTCGGTGGCGGCATAGGGAGTGACGGGGCCAAATGCGTACGCATACAAAAGCGCAAGTGCGACGGCAAGACCAGCAAACCCACCGAGCACCAGTAGTGTGGTGCGCGCGGGTCTTCCCTGCGTGTTCCCGTGCCGACTCATGTACTTAGGTTACGCCCGCTTCGCTAGTATAGAGAATGCGCGCAAGTTTTAAATCGTCATACGTGTAGCGACTATTAAGGGTATGGAACACGGGGGTCAATTTCTCCGTACCAAGTGCATCAAATGCTTCGTGAATGTCGGGAAGTGCGGTGATGAGTTTGGCGGGAATGAGTGACATAAGCACACCAGGTGCTAGGCGCCCGCGAGCAATAAGCACCTGTGCGTGGTCAGCAATGGTACCGATGGTGAGCTTGCGCTTTTGGGCAATTTCAATGAGCGGCATACCTTCATCTATAAGGGTGAGGGTTTCGTCATGCGTCGTGCGTTTTGCCGGTCGCTCACCGAGTGCCACGGGGGCTGGTGTTCCGCCAGACGCACGTATGAAATTCTGCTGCATCGTCTCTAAATCACCTTCTTCTTTGAGCGTCGTGAAGGCTTCCTCGGCCGCCATAGATTCTTCACGCAGGCGCTCATCCATGCGCGCCACTTCTGGATGCACCATGGTCGCCTCGTCACGCCAGCCCAGCACGGTCAGACCCGCAAGCGTGCGCACACGAGAAAGAGCCACGTACCCCTGGCCGTATTCAAAAGTGCGAGAGAGGTCGATGGCCGCCGCATCCATGCTCATACCCTGACTTTTGTGCACCGTGATGGCCCACGCAAGCCGCAACGGCAGCTGGGTTATTTTTGCGCGTACTTTTCCATTTTCTTCGAGTGCCCATTCCACCGCACCAATAGTGAGTTCTCGGCCGTCATACGTTTCAATAATGGGCTCACCAGCCGCTCCGGTAAATCCGATAATTTTCCCCAGTGTTCCGTTGACATACCCACCTGCCGGATTGTTTTTTGTACACATGACGATGGCTCCTTCTTTGAGCGTGAGTACCGCCGGGGAAAGGCAGCCGCGCTTGAGACCTTCGACCAGAACTTCCGGACCCGTCGGTGTCATCTTATAGGTGCGTGCCTTGCCAGCAAGACGCGTGAGCTGCCCTTCATTGATACGGTCAACGTCCGCATTATGCGTATAGAGGCGCGGTATCTCATCATCCAGGCCTTCCCCATCACTTTCACGAGTCAGTATGGTGGACGCATGCGTATGGTCGAATGTGCCATCGCGTATCGCCGCAAGTAAATCTAAATAGGTACCGTCTTCTTGGCGATGCTGCTCGGTGAGGTAGCACACGAGGGGTGTGGCCGCGCGCCAGGCTCCTGAAGCAAACGCAAATTCGGCAGGAGTGCCGCCACGAGTGATGGGTGGCAACTGAAAGAAATCACCTGAAAAAACCACTTGCAGACCACCGAAGGCTCGCGTGTCGTGGCGCACTTCTCGCGCCACCGCATCAATCATAGAAAGTGCTCCCGCTGAAAGCATAGATATCTCATCAATGATAAGGACTTTGGTTTTTTGGATGCGCCGCACCACATGCTCCTTGCTCGCGATACGATCCAAGTCTTCAGGCGCCAAGCGTTCCAGAATGCCTATACCACTCCACGAGTGTATGGTCATGCCGCCCACATGCGTGGCGGCAATACCGGTGGACGCGGTGATGGCCGGCTCGATACCGTAGGAACGCAGCCACGAGATATAGCTCGTGAGCGTATGGGTCTTGCCACTTCCCGGCTCCCCCGTGAGAAAAACGTTTGCGCCTGTTTTAAGAATGTCGAGTGCCTCCGCTTGGGTCATCTACCCATTCTACCGTCCCGTTCCGCTAGGCACGAGGGATAGCGATAGTGGTTAGTACCAGTAGGGCCGCCGATGGGTACGGTACTCGCGGTTGTAGGAGTAGGAATAGGAGTAGTCCGGCGGTGCGTAATACACCCTATCGAAACGTTCGTAGGAATAGGGATAGTACGAAGGATACCTGCCAGAATAGTCGTCATATGGTCTCTCGTACTGATACCCATTTCTCGAAGGAGAACCATACTGATTCTGTCGGTAGCAGCCGCGATCGTGCTGACTCATGCAGCCAGAAGTATAGGAGTAGGCATCATCGCCCGTGTAGTTTCCGAGCAAATCATAGCTCGTACTATTTGCGCGATACCGCTGGTTTGCTGACTGATCCTGATACGGAGTGGACTGCGCAAACACCTGCGCGTGCATTCCTCCGAAAGCAAGCAGTGAGACAACGGTGCCTATGATCGTACGTGCAGCAACAGAATGCATAGAATAAGTGGCTACCATGAATAGGGTCGTACCATACCAGCCTTACTATGAAGAATGCAAGAAACCTGCTCGAGACCGAAAATTTGGGTATTTCTGATTTTAGTGGCATACTGTAGAAATCGTATGGCTTCATTTTCACGTACAACGCTTTTAAGGCGTTTCGCACCATTTCGTCGCTTTACCCAAAAAACCTGGACAAATTACCGGAGTTTGAAGGTTTGGTTGCAGGTAGTCATCGCGGGAGTCGCCATAGTAGCGCTGTTTGCGCTCGGCATCTTTCTATCGCCTCTGGGCGACAGCAAGAACACGAGTGACACACTCGCAAGCGTTACCCTTGCTCCCATTTCTGACATTACCGGCGGCACCTCGTCGCTTGCGGTGGTAGGTACCGTTCGGTCAGTAACCGAAGCAAGTATTCTTGCTGAATCAGGCGGTGTCGTGAAAAGCGTACGCACGACCCTTGGTGCACAGGTGCCGGCTGGCTTCGTGCTTGCCGAACTTGATAATGCGAGTCAACGAGCGGCCGTCTTACAGGCAGAAGGTGCCTACGACGCTGCGGTCGCTGCCCGCTCAGGCCTTTCACCCACCGATATTGGAACGTCCGCACTCAACACCTACACCTCCTCGTATAATTCTCTCGATTCTATTGTCTACACGTATGTCGATACCTTTTTTGGTGGGCCCGGTGCGTTTGGCCCCCAGTATCTCACGGACCCCAGACCCTTTGATGTTGTATATTTCCCCGACAAGCGCGCGGCGCTCGCGCAAGCCTTGAATACCTGGCGCACGCATCTTGCTTCAGCTACGTCAGCCAATGCCCCCCAGCTCTTAGAGGAAGCAGATGCGGTGACTCGCCAGGCTAGCGCACTTGTCACGGATATTGCTGCGGCAGCCACCAAAAATAATACCGACGCGAATGCTACCCAGCTTGCCGCGCTCGCTACCGCTCGCGCAAGCGTGGCAACTCTGCAAGCCACCATTACGGCAGCCAAGCAAGCAAATCAAAGCCAGAGTACGGGAGCAACCGCTGGGGCAAACGCGAGCGTAAAAAGCGCTCTCGGCACCCTCCGTGCGGCGCAAGCAAATCTCGAAAAGACGCTGGTGCGCGCACCCATCGGTGGACAGGTGAATTTTCTGCCGATTCGCGTCGGTGAGTATGTGATGGCACTTTCGCACGTTGCCACCATCGCCCAAAACGGTGCGCTCGAGATAGTCGCCTACATTTCAGAAGATACTCGTTCGCAACTTACCGTGGGACAAAAAGTAACCGTAGAGGCGCAGTATCCGGCCGTCATTACCTCCATTGCTCCGGCGCTCGACCCACTCACGAAGCAGATTGAAATGCAGCTGGCTATTTCCGGCTCTACGAGTTTGGTGAATGGTCAATCAGTTCGTATCGCGCTCCCTACGAGCGTCGCGCAGGCAGCCACTTCGAGCGGTCCACTTTTACTCCCCCTTGTTTCCCTTAAACTCACCCCGTCCGCACGCGTCGTCTTTTCTATCGGTGAGGATGGGCGCCTCGTTGGGCACCCCGTTGAAATTGGAGAGGTGCGTGGCGATCGCATTGAAATAAAAACCGTGCTTCCAGCAGACCTGCGCATTGTGATTGACGCGCGCGGATTGTCTGAGGGCCAAAAAGTAAACGTTGCAACACCATGAGCGGTGGAAAAAAATCCGTATGCGCAGCGTGGAGAAGCGAAGAATGCAAACATACATGACGTACGATGGAATGGTGAGTGAGGCTCCACAACAAAGCATACGAATTTTTTAACAGGCTCATGACAAAGTTTTGGGATTTTTTCATACGCAAACACCACTTCACCATTTTTTTAATGGGGGTACTTCTCCTTGGCGGAGTATACGCGGTCGCCACCATTCCCAAAGAAGCCACACCTGATATCACTATCCCGCTTGGGGTCGTCACCACGATACTCCCCGGTGCGTCCTCTTCCGATGTCGAGCGGCTGATAACCGATAAAATAGAGAGCGGTGTACTCGGGGTTGAGCATGTCTCAAAAGTAAACTCGATTTCCGGTGAAGGGGTCTCCACCGTGTCTGTTGAGTTTGATGCCAGTGCCAATATTGAAAAATCGATTCAGTCGTTGAAGGATGCCGTCGACAAGGTGCGCTCGGACCTTCCGTCTGAAGCACAAGACCCCATCGTGTCGGATGTAAATTTTGCTGATTCCCCGGTCCTCATCATCTCCGTCTCAGGAAGTCTCGCTCCCGCAGAGCTGACCGCGCTTGGACAGTCCGTCTCGGACGAAGTGAAGCGAGTGTCGGGTGTCTCTAAGGTCTCGGTCTCCGGAACCCGCGACCGCCAAGTACAAATAATTGTGAAGGAGGAACGACTACGTCAGTACAATCTCTCGCTGAGTGATGTGACAAACGCCATCCGTGCTGCGGGGGTCACGTCACCCGCAGGGGCACTCACGGTGGACGGCGTACGCTACTCGGTACGGTTTGAGTCGGCGGTGGTATCCACCGACCAGGTAGCAAATGTTGCTATCGCAGCACCTGGCGGGGCAGCGCTCCATGTGCGCGATATTGCCGAAGTGATTGATGGGCTTGAAGACCCGAGTACGTACTCACGCGTCTCGGTTAGGGGTGCCCCGGCAAAACCATCCCTCACTCTCACTATCTATAAAACCCGGGGAGGAAACATCGCGGCGACGGGTAAGGCGGTGGAGCAAAAACTTGAGGAGCTTAAGACTACGGGCCTCCTTGCAGGGACCGATACTGTCATATCTTTCAACGGTGCGCAGGAGGTAGACAAGAGTCTGTCGGAGCTTACCCGCGCTGGTATCGAAACCGTTATTCTCGTCATGATAGTGCTTTTGTTTACGCTCGGCTGGCGCGAATCCGTGGTGGCTGCTGCTTCCATCCCCCTTTCGTTTTTGATTGCTTTCATCGGCATGCTCGCCTCCGGCAATACGCTCAATAACGTCTCACTCTTTTCTCTCATTCTTGCTATTGGTATTTTGGTCGATTCCGGCATCGTGGTGGTGGAAGCATTCCATACCCGCTTACTAAAATACGGCGACAAGTACGAGGCAGCGCGTGCTGCTATTCGTGAATACGCTTGGCCGCTTATCGCTGGCACCTTCACCACTATCGTTGTCTTCGTGCCACTCTTTTTTCTGTCCGGCATTGTCGGTAAGTTTCTCGCATCAATTCCCTTTACGGTTATTTTTGTGCTTCTTGCGAGTATCTTCGTTGCCCTTGGGTTTGTACCACTCCTGGCTATCTACTTCGTAAAGGTCACCCATTCTGCTGAGGAAAATCGCCAGGAACGCTATAACAAAATTGCGAAGGAGTGGTACCAGACGTTCCTCCACCGCTTACTTCGCAACACCAAGGGGCAAAACCGCTTTATGATGTTCATGGTCATCGGCTTTGTACTTGCTCTCGCACTTCCCACAACCGGTCTCTTGCAGTCAATCTTCTTCCCTGCATCGGACTCCGATTATATCTATGTCGAGATTGAGAAACCACAAGGCACGACGCTCGCCGAGACGGACCTTGCTGCGCGCGAAGTAGAAGAGCTTCTGTATGCAAATAAACACGTCGCTTCTTTTGTGACTGAAGTAGGTTCCGGAAGTTCCTTCTCGGGAAATCAAGGAGCACCGCGTAGTACGCAGCTCGCCAACATCACCGTTAATCTTCCGAAAAATAATCGCCAAACGAGCGCCCAGCTCGTCACCGAGCTACGCAAACAGTTTGTCCATGTTACGAGCGCAAAAGTAACAGTCGGTGAGCCGGCTGGTGGTCCTCCCACTTCCGCACCCATTTCCATTACCTTCTCGGGAGACGACCTCGGTGCACTTACCACCACTGCCGATAACGCCGCTAACACCCTTTCGGATATACCGGGCGTAGTGAACATTAATTCGAGCAGCAAGAATGGGAGCGCGGAATTCGTGGTCGCACTCGATAGTGCGAAGGCGAGTGAGCTTGGGGTATCTCCCGTCGTGGTGGCCGACACGCTTCGCACCGCACTCTTTAGTGCTAAGGCCACCTCTATCCGCGAGGGCAAAAACGATATCGAAGTACGAACCAAGCTCGACTTGAATCCAAACTACCGCGACCCGTCTGAAACCACGAACGTCACCATTGATGCGGTCCGCGAACTCACCGTTCCTGGTGCGCGAGGTCCAGTGCCCCTTTCAACCATTGCCACCATTAGCTACCAGCCAGCACAGACCAGTATCGGCCACCAAGCAGGTAATCGCATTTCCACCGTTGCGGCGGGAGTGGCTCCGGGAGCCAACGCTATCGAAATAACCAAACAGTTCCAAAAGAAATTCACCAAGGACCAGATTGGAAAAGGTGTCTCGATGAAAATCGGCGGGGAAAGCGAGGATGTCGGTAAATCGTTCCTTGAACTCTTTGTCGCGCTCATCGCGGGTGCCGCCCTCATGCTTTCCATCCTCGTTCTTGAATTCAACTCGTTCCGTCATGCCTTCTACCTGCTGCTTATCATTCCCCTTTCACTCATCGGGGTCTTCGCGGGACTTACCCTTGTCGGACAACCACTTTCCCTTACCTCGATGCTAGGGGTTATTGCGCTTGCCGGTGTCATTATTAACCATGCCATTATTCTGATGGACTCCATCGCACGCATCCATCGCGAGCACCCAGATATGAACCTCGAAAATGTCGTAGTCGAGGCGGCCTCTACGCGGTTGCGCCCCATTGTGCTTACCACCGTTGTTACGGTCATTGGTATGATGCCGCTCATTCTCGTGAATGCGTTCTGGGCACCCCTTGCCTTTGCCGTGATGGCCGGTCTCGCCTTCTCGCTCTTGCTTACCCTCGTACTCATCCCCATCCTCTACCACCGCTGGCCGGGAAGAGATATTCGAAAGCATTATTCAGAAAATAGTGCTTAGAATACTCGCTGCGCATTCACGAAACGTCCTCATACGAAGGTTCAACCTTCGTATGACAGCCCCTTGTGGTGCAAAAGAAAAATCCCCAAGGTCCAAAGATACAAAGTATCAAAGGATTCCTCGAGGATTCGGTGGCGAGTCTGGGCGGATTTCCAGACTCGCCTAAGGGCTTGAGGTTGAGTTTCGCGAGCACCCGCGATCGCCCGCACTCCCCTTGTAGACGGCGCGCTGGACGCGGTCGACGGGTGGGCGGAGGCGGCCGTGGTCGACGCGCGGAGGCGGCGCATTCCTGCCGTCCGGCAGTTGCATGTTCGCGCCGTTCTTAAGGAAGGCGGTGAACCTGCTGCCTGCGCCCTTGGGGTCGCGGATGACCGCGTCCTGCAGGCCGGACTTCCCGAAGTCGATGCCGTCCCAGTTGGTGTTGAGCATCAAGGTGGCGATAATCTGACGGGATTGGTCAGCACTGATTTTTCCCATAACAGTCGCCTATGCGTTTAGTCGCCTTGCGAAGGTGCAAGGTTGGATTGGACGCGTTGTGCCGTGTGTTTGCCACAGCGGGAAAAGGCCTAAGAATTAAGCCGCTTTCTGCTGTGGCGAAGCTCTCTCAAATTACAAGGTTCAACCTTTGTATATTATACACCGGATTGTGCACTTATGTCAAGTAGTGCCTAGTTATCCCCTTGTGGGAGAACCCTAGTTCACGTATGCTGGGGTAATGCACGAAACGTACAAGAGAAAAGTAACCACGTTTTACGAGCGCCATAAGCGCATGCCGGGATACAAGGAGATTATGGATGCCACGGGACTCGCATCGAAAAATTCCGTCTACAAGCTCATCAATAGACTCGTCGAGGAAGGAGTACTCGCCAAAGACAAAGCCGGCCACCTTTCCCCAGGACGCACCCTGCGCGGCATTCCACTTCTTGGTCTGGTTGAAGCAGGCTTCCCTTCTCCCGCAGAAGAGGAGCTTCTTGATGTCATGGACTTTGATGAATACCTCACTCCCAATAAGGAGAGTAGCTATATTCTCAAAGTGAAGGGCGAAAGCATGATAGACGCAGGCATTTGCCCCGGCGACCTCGTGATTGTGGAGCGCCGGCAGACCTACAAGCCAGGGCAAATAGTTATCGCTTCAGTCGATGGCGACTATACGATGAAGTACTTGCGCAAGTCTGGCGAGAAGTATTATCTCGACCCGGCAAACAAGGCTTTTAAGGCCATTTATCCTAAGGGCGCACTTTCTATCGAGGCGGTCGTCACGGGAGTAGTCCGAAAATACTAGTATGGAGTGGACACCAGAACAGCTGATGGATTTTATTGTGGAGGCGCACCTCGCGACCTACACGGACCCGAGCGCTCCAAAAAGTGCACGTCCCTACCGGCCTGGATGCGAGGAGTACGTCTATGAACGTGGCGACTGGAAGTACCTCGACTCCTATGCCTGGAAGAAGGACGGCGGCGGACAGGAACTCGTGTACTTCCGAGGCGCACCCGTGTGGGTGATGAATTATTACGGCTTTATTTTTGGTGAGCATGACTCGAAGGCAATCTATACGTTCCTGCATGAAGCCCTTCGCGAGCCACACCCCGTTCTTCCGGTTCGCGGAAATACGCATCAAACGCTCGAGTTCTTTTACAAGGTAGATTTCGAACGAAGCAGCATCGGAAATTTCCGTGGCACCGAACGCATTCTGCATGAAGACGAGCTCGCCTACGAGTGTTATCTTCATGGGGGCTTCGTCCGCTAACTACCATGACTCCTCCTCTCCTCATGAGTGAGCGAGCGAGTGCTTTAAGAAAGGTCTCTGCGCAGTGCGACGGCACGAGCAGGAGGAAAATTTCTAGCAAGAAATTATTCCGTGCCTTTCGAAAAGCCTCGCAAGTGAGCGTCACCATCTATGCCAACTGAAGTTGGGTGGGGTCTCCACTACCACTACCCACGCGCAATAGTGCACGTAGACGGCGATTCGTTCTTCGCCGCCTGCGAGGTCGCAAAGAATCCGTCGCTCAAAGGAAAACCGGTGGTGACAGGTAAGGAACGTGGGATTATTTCAGCCGCCACCTACGAAGCCAAGGCACTCGGCATCACGCGCGGTATTTCTATACACGAGGCGCGACGTATCTGTCCTACGCTCATTGTCATTGATTCGGATTATGAAACCTATGGTCTCTACTCGCGCCGCATGTATGCCATCATGCGGCGGTACACGAGTGTCGTGGAGGAGTACGGTATTGATGAGTGCTTCGGCGAGCTTACGGGGCTACGTCAGAAATTTCACCAATCCTACGAGGAAATAGCGCAGGCTATTCAAAAAGACCTCACGCAGGAACTCAATATTACCTTTGGCGTCGGGCTCGCTCCCAACAAAGTGCTCGCAAAGCTTGGTTCGAAATATAGGAAACCAAACGGCTTCACGGCCATTTCGCTTAGTGAACGCGAACGCTACCTCGGCGATACGCCGATTCATGGGATATGGGGAATCGGGCCAAATACCGCACGCCATCTCTACGCGTATGGAATAAAAACAGCTCTTGATTTTTCCACTCGAAACGAAGGGTGGGTCAAAGACACTCTTACTGCTCCTATCCACAGCATCTGGCGAGAATTGAATGGCGAGCTCGTACATGAGCTTGAAACGGAAACAAAAGAAACGTATCAGTCCATACAAAAGACACGGACTTTCCGACCACCCTCAAACGAGATATCGTTCCTCCTCGCCCACCTTTCAAAAAATATCGAGGGGGCTTGCGCAAAAGCGCGTCGCTTTGACCTCTCAGCCCGACGCATCTCCTTCTTTCTTAAATCTCAATCCTTTCGGTATCGTGTATGCGAGCTTACGCTTGAACGTCCCACCAATGTTCCTTCCGATATCATCTCGGTCGTGGAGCGCCACTTGTCCCGCCTCATGCGTCCGGACGAAACGTACCGCGCCACCGGAGCCACGCTTTCCGATTTGGTGGAGCACGCCGAGCGTCAGCCCGACCTATTCAGCGACGCCCGGGTGCTCGCAGGGCGTGCGCGCATATACGAAAAAGTGGACGCGCTCACCACGCGCTACGGCAAACATACCGTATACCTCGCCTCTTCTATGCAGGCGATTGCACAGGAGGCGAAGGGAGAGGAACATTTCGAATACGGAACCTCAGCATCCAAAAACACGCATGCACCACAACGGTTTAGCGGTAGCCACATGAAAAAAATCTTTTCCATGCCCTATCTCGGCGAAGTGAACTAATTTCTTCACCGAGACTTTAGGTACGGTGCGCTAAAGTCTTCCTATGATTGAGCAGCGAAAAAAAGGCTGGTATGCATTCTCAAGCAGTGGACGAAAACTAGGGGGTCCATACGGGAATCGATATCTCGCAGAGCAGCGCCTGCAACAGGTTGAGTACTTTACCCGCAAACGCGAGATTACCCTCCGCATGCGGATGATTTAGGGTTTCAGTATCTGAAGCGGGTTCGTCTGGGCAAGACGGGCATAGTGCACGAGACCGCGTGCGGTGGCCTTTGCCATGTGCGCTACAGCAGGATTAGCCCGCCTACGCTCGGCATCCGTTTTCGGGTCAAGCCCCGTCTCTCCTACCCAGTAGGTGCAGCATTGCGGCGGAAGGGTAAAATTCAAGAACGAAAGAACCTCCATGATTCCGGCCATCACCGCTTGCGCACCATCCTCGCTTCCGGTCACCACAATCCCCGCGACCGTATTCAAAAGCGCAGCGCGTCCTTCCGGTACGGCACCTTCGTCAAATGCATCCATACGCTCGATGACCCGCTGCATGAGACTCGAGCGACTACCCCACCAGATAGGAGTCGCGAAGATAACAATATCGGCAGCAACTATCTGATTGACAAGAGCGGGCCACACGTCATCCTCACTCTCGCGATACCCGAGACCGACAGGAATGTTTTTGTCCGAAAGGCGGACTGTCGTCGCCTCGAGCGTATCAAGAGCACGCATTTCATTCAGGACCATTTCGGTCACTTCTTCGGTATTAGAGGATACGTCGCCATGCTTGAGTGACGCGTTCAGTATAAGTACCTGTAGCGGGTTTGTTTCCATAGTGCCAGAATACCATATGTTTTATTATCCGACGGTGAAGGCATGGGCAGTAAACCGTGCGCAAGGCCCTTTCCGCTGCGAAGAGAGAAAACGCGATTCACTATCTATTCAGTACTAGCCACACTGCACGATATGGCGACTCCCCTCATGGTCAAGACGACTTGACATCCAGCACCCCTTTTTGTTCATGCGATAGATTTCGTAGTATGTATTCTCGTCGCTGTGCCGCACTGCGAGAGGAGCACGCTTCGGCGTACACAAGAGAAACAGGTCGTCTTGATTTCGTATAGCGAGCTCCTCGTAGCGAGAAATTATGCTCGCGTATTCTTCGGTCAATATCAGTAGTAATGCCCGTATAGTAGGTACCGTCCACGCATCGGACAAGGTAGACGCTATAGGAAGCAGCCATTGATTATCCTACGTGCCCTATCCCGTAGCCAACTGCGTAGGTGACAAACATGGCCGCAAGACCCCAAAAGACAATGCGTAGCGTACTGACACTTGCTGAAGCGCCGCTAATGCGTGCACTCACCACACCGGTAATACCAAGCGCCAGAACGACGGCAGCAAATGTGCCGGGTATACGATACATTCCCACTGGCAGCAGAATAGCGATAAAAGGTAATGCACCGCCGATAGTGTACGATACCGCGGACGCGAGCCCTGCGTGCCACGGATTAACAAGATAGTTAGGGTCGATACCCAGTTCTGCATCCACATGTGCCGCAAAGACATCATGCGCAGTAAGCTCGTTTGCTACCTGGAGCGCGGTCGCCGATGAAAGTCCCTTGCTCTCATAAATACCGACAAGCTCTTCGTGCTCACTCTCTTTAAAATGCTCAAGCTCGTAGCGCTCTTTTGCAAGAAGCACCTGCTCGCTGTCGCGCTGACTTGATACCGATACGTACTCCCCTGCTGCCATGGAAAAGGCACCCGCCAGTAGCCCTGCGGTACCCGTCACCACCAGCGCGTCAGGGGCCGCCGCCGCAACCCCCACCAGAAGTGCTGCCATGGATATGATGCCGTCGTTCGCTCCAAGCACGGAAGCACGCAACCAATTCAGGCGTGCGGTAAAATCTCCGCCGTGCTGCTCGTGATGTGGTGCGGTCATAGGAGAGGGATATCTCTAGACAATGAGTATAGCAAACCGCTTGTCCGCAGTGCTTGGTGGCACGTACCGCATACATTCAAAGCAAGTACTAGTAAAGCACCGCCAGCAAAGCTTGGAGCGCGGCTTTCTCCGATGTTAGATTCGGATTCACGGCTCGAAGCTCGCGCAATACCGTATCAATTTTTCCATCCACCCTTGTCCATTCCGCTCGATTTTTAGATCGTAGGTGAGACTGAGCGTTATCCCACTCATACTCAAGGTCGTCGATGCGCTTCGTCGCTCCCGCCTGGTCTCCTACATTCAGCATATCAAGAGTATCCTGCGTAATTTTTTTAAACGTACTCATATCACCGAGAGGAGACGTAGACATTGCCGGTGTAGAAGTCGCGCTTCCTGCCGTAACCGCAGTAGGCGTTGAATCAGCTTGAAGTGCCGAGTGTTGAATATAATATCCTGTGCCCCCCGCAACTAGAAAGAGTGCGACCACCACAGCAGTTTGCCATACGCCCCCTCTTTCTTTAGACTCATCGTGTTTTGCAACCGTAGATGCAATGACATCTCGCTTGGTGAGCGAAAGGTAGGCAACCACCCCAATAATCCCCACAACAAATATAAGGCTCGTGATGGTCGCTCCAAGACCTAGTCCGCCGTAGCTTCCTGGCTGTGAGAGGAAGTCACCTAGTGAGGCCCCCAGTGGCCGTGTCATGATGTAGATAATCCAAAAAGTGAGAATGGAGTTGAGACGGAATCTTCCAGCAACGGCAGTGAGTGCAATGACGCCTGCAACAATAAGTCCCGTGACGACATACCCCAATCCCAAACCTTCTGCCATAAGGTCACCCGAGGCGGTACCGAGTGCAAACGTAAAGAGGACGGTAAGCCAATAGAAAGCCTCACGACGCTTAGTGAAAATGGAGTGGATGGAGAGTGTTTTCTCGCTTACATACCATCCAAGGAAAGTGAGAGCCAGGAATCCACCAAAAATAAGAGTGCTTGCTTCAAGCGGCACACCCAGCTTGTCTGTCAGGTTATCGGTGACCAGTGTTCCAAACACGCTAATGATTGCTACGTTCAGCCAATAGATACTCGGAATATATATCTTTGCTTTGAATTGAAAGACGAGTGCGAACACAAGAAGTACGCCCGTGACGATGGAGGTGCCGGTAAGACCAAAGTTTAAATTGACGTTGAGGAAGTCAGCAGCGGTCTCGCCCACGGTGGTGCAAAGAATTTTAATAACCCAAAAATAGAGAGTTATCTCCGGCACCTTGTTCAGCATCTGACTGAATGTTGAATGCTCGTTCGCTTCGGTGGTTGAAATCATGTACATGGAATGAAGGATGTACTGAAATTCACCGAGGCGACGCCTCGGTGAATTTCAGTGCCTTGTTAATCAGCAACTTCAGTGCCTGGTGCTTCCTCAGGTCCATCTCCGTCATCATTCGTTTCAGGTGTGCCAGGAGTTTCCGTATCTGTATCCGTTTCCGAAGCAGTGTCATTGGTTTCCGTATCTGTGTCAGAAACCTGAGCCGTCTGAGCTGGCTGGCCTATAACGGTCTGAGCTGTCGGGGGTGCTACCTTTGGTGCCGCCATCGCTACACTGGTGACAACTCCAAGGAGCGCCAAGGGAATACCGAGAAGCCCAAGATATCCTACGCTTAATTTTTTCATGTGCGTACTACTTATAAGTAATGAAGGTGTTCTCCTTCATTGGTACTACGTCATTCACGTCATTTTCCTTTCAAAAGAAATTCACCTGAAATCGTCGCTTGAGCGTATGAGGGCGTCATAGAAGCTGGTGTGATTAAGCAGGTAGTAATGAATTCCCTGGCCAAAGTCGAACAGATTGAGAATGAACCCCAGGCACACCGTAAGGAAAAGGACCAGTAGCACGACTCCTGCGGTGTGGTACCGATATCCCGCACGCGTGTTTCGAAGGCCCACATACGTCATTACACAAAAGAGAACGAACAGGAGTAGCCAGATAATGGGCACACTTTGAATGATTCCTTCAAGCGGAGACTCCAGAAGTGTAGCTATACCGAGACCTTCATTGTCGAAAAATATGTAATCTGCTACGGAAAAAGCTACGGCGCCACTCACAATAGAACCAATGGCAAGCGTCCAGAAAATTGAGCGCTTAAGAAGAAAATGCCAGCGAGGACGTGGCGTCGTGCCCCGCGCTTCGATTTCTTTTTCTACACTCTTTGAAAAATCGTTCATGGTCATACTGATTATACGTCGTTCAGCGTATGTTCCTTTAGTAACGTTCCTAGCTCCCTTTTCCCACGCGCGATATACGTTGCAACCGTTCCATTCGGGATACGGAGAATATTCGCAATTTCGTCGTAGCTTTTATCCTCAAAGAAGCGAAGTACGAGTACCTCTTTGTACCGTGGCTCTACCCTAGCAAGGGCCGCTGATACTGCCTGTCCGCGGAGCTTCATATCAGCCTCTCCCACGATATCAAGCTCGTCAGGTATGGTTTCGAATAAATAGAACGAAGACTCTTCGACTACATGCGGGCGATTCTTTTGTTTGCGGAAATGGCTCATCGTTTCGTTATGAACGATGCGATATATCCATGTACTGAAGCTATAGGTGGAGTCGTAGTCGTTGAGATTTGAGTACGCTTTAATAAAGGCTTCCTGCAAAATATCTTTCGCTGCTTCAGGATCTGCGCAGCCGATTCTCCGTATGTACCTCAAAAGAGCATCTTGGTACCGCTCTACCAAGATGCGAAACATGTGCCGGTCCGTTAGGGTTTGATGGACAGCGTCCTGATCTGAAGGCTCCATCAGTGTATAGTACGCGACTGGGGGGTGCTTTGAGTCAGACATATAAAACAACCGACCGATCGTGGGTACGATTGTTTCTTCCACCTATACTTTTCTATTTGAAGTTCACGGCAAAGTTATACATGCCCATCACACAGACACCATCGAGAGTTGTCCCGGCTTTCTGTGCTGGTACTTCAATATCCGTATTTCCTGAAGGAGGAAGTGTCTGACGAATCCCAAGACTCGGAATGGTTACCCCTGACGAACAATCGAACGTGCCATTTGTCGTCATGCGCAGAACGGTGGGCATATTTGCTTTAGCAGTAGAGACTTTCGGTGAATATCCACCTTTCACTCCTATCTCTATCACCTGCTTTCCATCCGTAACTGAGACATTCCCTGCATCGGCTACTGGTGCAACAGTACTCCTGCCCGAATACCAGATGGTTCCTCCGATAGCGACTACTCCAATAAGAATAGCAAGTACGGTTGGTTTCATAGAATTAGAAGTTAAAGACTGGTTGAATACTACCTGACGCAACGAGGCCATTAATCAGGTTGAATAGTGCGAACATAATCACAATGAGTCCCGCAGACTTAAAGAATATCCCTGCTTTGGAACTATTCTGAATACTGAACGAGCTGAAGCTCACCAGTGCAAGCACGGGTAGTGTGCCGAGTGCAAACGAAAGCATTGTGAGTCCTCCCACCAAGAAGCTTCCCGTTGAGAGCGTGTAGACCTGCATTGACTGAGTAAACCCGCACGGTAAGAAGAATGTCACGATACCTACCACAAATGGCGTAAGGGTGTGATTCACTTTCGAGACTTCGAGCATGTGCTCTGTCATGAACTTCGGCATACCTATCTGGAATCGTTTTGCGAAGTGGAATACATCGAGCAGGTTGATTCCGAGAATGAGCATGACGAGAGCAATGACAATACTGAGTACGAGCGATGCCCCACTACTAAACTGGAATACTGAACCAAGTGCACCAATAACGCCACCGAGAACAAAGAACGAAAGGAGACGACCAATGTGGAATAGAACTTGTGGCTTTATTTTATCTCCCTCTTTCGCGAATGTAGCAGACATAGAGAGTAGTAAGCCGCCAACCACTGCCATACACGTTGAGAGCGAGGCGATGATGCCAATGACGAAAGCCGTACCATACGAGACATTGCTACTTGTCACGAGATTTACGAGTCCTGCCTTTTGCAGAAGAACAAAACCAACGCCAAAAGCAATGGCTATCGGAATAGCTATCCCGAACTCCGACCACTTTTTAGGCTGGGCCACTCGTTCAACCGAGACAGTGTAGCCTCGCGGAAGCAGGACGGCAGTAAGTTCCTTAGCGATTTCTTCTTTCGTCCTCTCCTCAAAGTCTCCGGTGACTTCTATGGTGTGCGACTGCAGGCTCGACTTCGCATGGGTTACGTGCGGAAGGTCGAGTAGTTCGCTTTCAGTCATGAAGATACACGCCTTGCAGTGCATACCACTGACGTGGAATGTATAAGTCTGTTGATTCATACCATTAGATTTTCATTGCCTTTAAGCGAAGTGAATTTAAGACAACCGAGAGACTTGAGAATGCCATAGCAATCCCGGCGAATACGGGAGACAGCAACCAGCCGAACAATGGGAAGAGGATTCCTGCCGCAAGCGGAATGCCGACGATATTGTAGATGAATGCCCAGAAGAGATTCTGTTTAATCCCGCGCATCGTGAGGCGCGAAAGCCGAATAGCTTTCACTAATTTTGAGATATCACCACCAAGAAGCGTGATGCCTGCCGTCTCTATCGCAACATCCGTGCCCGTTCCCATGGCGATACCTACATCTGCCTGTGCAAGTGCAGGCGCATCATTCACCCCGTCTCCGGCCATGGCTACTATCTGCCCTGTTGCCTGTAACTCCTTGATGGTTCGAAGTTTATCTTCGGGAAGTACTTCTCCAATCACCTCATCGATACCCACTTCTTTTGCAATAGCTCGAGCGGTGTTCTTATCGTCACCCGTAAGCATGACGGTTTTGATACCCAGCTTGTGCAGGTCTTTGATTGCCTGAATTGCTTCCGGCTTTACTTTGTCTGCCACCAATACGACAGCGAGGACTTCTTTGGCTGTAGCCAAGATAACCGGGGTTTTCCCTTGCTTTGTTTCTGCTTCGAGATCAGCACTATCGAACGACAGTTTCAAGTCTGCTATGAGCTTCGTGTTTCCGGCAAAGTACTCGATTCCAGATACGGTTCCCCTAAGCCCTTTTCCCTTAATGCTATCGAACGAATCGACGCTAGGAAGTGTGAGTTTCTTTACTTTCGCATACTCCGTAATTGCGTGAGCGATTGGGTGCTCAGACCTGCTCTCAAGAGCGGCAAGAATTGCTACCAGTGAGTCCTCACTTTGCGCTGAGTGATTCATGACCTTCACCAGCTCGGGTTTTCCTTTAGTTATGGTTCCCGTCTTATCTACGACAATAGTCGTCACGGAGTGCAGTTTCTGAAGCGTTGCAGCGTCTTTGATTAAGATGCCCTCTTTTGCTCCTTTCCCGACACCGACAATTATTCCCATCGGGGTGGCGAGACCAAGCGCACACGGACACGCAATCACGAGGATAGCTACGAATGAGGTGAGTCCATACGAGAGTGCGAGTGAAAGACCAAGCGCAGGAATGCCGAGCAGAAGCCAGACGCCAAGAGTCAGGAATGCGAACACAAGTACCACGGGCACAAATACGCTCGATATTTTGTCAGCCAGTCCTTGTATCGGCGCACGACTTCCTTGCGCGTTTTCTACCATCTGTACGATGTGAGCCAACAGGGTTTCGGAACCAACCTTTGTGGCTTTGAACGTGAAGCTGCCCGTCGTGTTTATCGTCCCACCGACAACACGGTCTCCAATGTTTTTTTCAGCAGGCATCGGTTCGCCCGTAACCATAGACTCGTCTACGAATGAGGTGCCTTCGGTTAGGGTTCCGTCCACGGGAATCTTTGCTCCTGGTTTCACGACGATACTGTCGCCAACAACAACCTGATTGGAAGGTATCTCTTGTTCTTTTCCGTCACGAATGACAAGTGCGGTCTTGGCTTGGAGATTGAGGAGCTTTTCAATGGCGTCTCCCGTCTTAAGCTTGGAGCGTGCTTCAAGATATTTTCCGAGAGCGATGAAGGTGATTACCACGATAGTTACGTCATAGTAGGTATGTTCTACATTTATGAACTGCCGAAGCGGTTCCTCGAAAGCCATAACGATGAAGCTGTAAAGGAACGCGACTGACGTACCAATACCAATGAGCGTATCCATGTTTGCTTTGCCGTACCGCAGGAAGCGATAGAAGCCAAGCAGGTAGGGTTTACCCACCACAAACAAGACATAGGTCGCCATTATTGGGAGCAAATGATGAAAGAATTCTGATACCGTGTATGACATGACAGGTACCCAAGCAAACTGGGCAGAGATATCCCACCCCATAATGAATATGCTTATCGCGGCAAGCGGAAGTGCCGTGAGCACCTTGGTACGCATATCAGCAATTTCTGCAAGTTTCTCTTTCTTTGATTGATTCAGTCCGAGGTGTCCTGCGTGTTCGCTCGCAGACATACCCATTTCTTCTGCCGTAGGCAGGATGAGTGAATATCCGAGAGGCTCTAGTTTCTTGGAGAGTGCTTCTGCGTGGGTTTTTGACTCGTCGAAGTGAACCTTCACGGATTCGGTGCCATAGTTGGCTTCTGCTGATATCACCCCTTCTGTTTTCTTGAAGGTCTTTTCAATGATTCCTGCACATGAGGCGCAGTGCATTCCTTTTATCTTGTAGGTATTTGATTGAGCCATAGCAATATCTTCTAATACTAAGGAGATACGTCCTGCTAGAGAGCAGAACGCCGGTGACCTAGAACGGTTTGGGATTCAAAATACCTTGCGAAAATAGTTCTTGAAGCAGATGCAGAATTGAAATGAATTTTTGTCTATAGAAATAGAATACTGTCCTCACGTGAGGGGCGAGCGCAGAGAAGAATCTTCGGAACCACACAACGCTCGCATAAACAGAAAACGTAAGTGAAATCAGGAGCGCGAGCCAAGGGTTCTCTTGCAGGGATATGTTTGTGAAAAGATTTTGCATGTACGAGATATGCTCAAGCGGTGTCATCGGGCATACATTCATTCCAGGCATAAACGAGCAGTGGGAAGACATATCCCCCTCCATAGGCATACCCATAGCAGAGTGGAACATCCCAAAAAGGCTCATGAACAAAAGCACACCTATTCCGAGAGTGAGTAAGCTGTTCTTTAGTATTTGGCCGCTTGAAAGCATTAGAGCGATTATAACCCATCTGACGGGCTGGGATGATATCTGAATCCAAAGCGACTTTCTAAGTGAGCCTGATTTTTAATCAATAAGTGTTAAAATGATTTTCAGTTACCTTATAGATGAAGGAGAGAACATTGGAAGAAAGTATGCTGGTAATCACAGCGGAGATGCATGCTCGCCTATCAAAAGGGATAAAGGTGGCTGACACCTTTTATCACCCTTTATCTTTTATGCACCTTTTATGCACGGGTTAGAGCCGTGGTCGGCCCAGATTGCTCCGTTTGGTGAGTTTTAGAATTCAAAACGACGACTATCCTATTGATAGAAATCAGGTTCCTCGTAGTAATACGACTGCTCAATGCCTTTCATGAATACGTCGCGGTCGTCCACCTTTTCCGTGAGCGCGCTACGCAAAAGCTCTCGTATTTCGAGCGCATTCACTGGACTACGCTCCATAGCGTTCAGATAATCCATTTTGTCTATCCTCTGCCAGTCAATACATTGATGCAAATTCTTCTTTGAAATTACATCGAGCCAGATGCGCATGCTCCGACCATTACCCTCCATGAACGGGTGAGCGACGTTCATTTCCACATATTTCGTGACGATTTCCTCAAACGTACGTTCTGGAAGCGCGTCAATCACTGCCAAGCTTTGAGCGAGATACAGGTACGACGCAAAGCGAAATCCACCCTTGCTGATGTCTTTTGTACGAATGTCACCCGCAAAGTCATAGAGCCCCTTAAATAGGTACTTGTGTATTTGTTGCAAACCGTGCGTTGTACCTACTTCGAACGTGGCAAGTTCACGGCTGTCGAAGAGCTTTATGGCACGCTCTTTACTTTGTTCGTCGATGTTTTTCACTCTTTTATTATAACACGATTTACTGCATTTTTGAGATCGTGCGGCAATCATGGGATTCCTCTTCTTCTACCAACCAGTGCTTTTGCTTATAGAACATAAGAAGGCCGAAGCGATATCATATTTTCTAAGAACGCTTGGAATATTCGGCGTAGTGACAATAGGTATACTCACGCTAGTAAGCATGCAGCAAGGCCTGTAGCTGTCTGGCTGGTGCTGGAACGATATCTTCGACCAAAACGACTTTCTAAGCATCCAGGATACTGTGCGAACTATTACAAAAGCAAAAATTAGCAGCGTGAAGTATATAGGTAGTGCTGAAAGCAAGTCTTGCCAATGCATCATTTGATCTAGCCCCGTGGAGGATGATCCATTGATGGTTTGTGAACATAGCGTATGAGACATACCCATTATAGGTATGGGTATAGATGTAGAGATGGCAGTACAGAGAAGTACCCCCGTAAGGAAAAAGGAAGCGAGCAGGACGGAAAACGATTTTTTCATCACCAGAGAAGAAATTATACACCTTCCTTGGAAGGCATTTAAACTGCTATTCTACGGCCTTCTTGTGCAGCTTATTCAACCGTAAAATCAAACATCATTCCTGCCTCAAGATGCTCAGCTATATGGCAATGTGCCATCCATTCTCCAGGATTAGAGACGTCCAGCAAGATATCTACATATTGGCCGGTTGGAACCATTACCGTGTCTTTCCAAACTAAATTAGTTTGCTCTATTCCATTACGACTAAGTACCAGGAATCTCTGCCCATGGAAGTGGATGGGATGCTGCATTGGATGCGGCGAATTCGGATCATTCGTAATGCGTATTTTCACCTTATCACCGACTTTAAATTTCCAGCCAATATCCATATTCTTTTTACCCGTAGCTTCGTCGACGATATTCCAAGCAACCATAGCCGTATCAGACATTTGATTCATTGCTTGGTTCGTATCCTCCCATTCAATGCCGTCTTTCGATGGAGTCATCGTGGTGCCTGGCATTGCGTTTCCACCATTATTCATGCCGGGCATACTTCCCCCACTTGCCATGCTTTGCATCTCTCCCTTCAAATCTACTGACAACTTAATTTGCTTATCAAGTGGCTTTGAGAAATATGCTCTGAATGGGTCAATGCTTTTTACAACCTCATCATGGGTCATCAGATTGGCAAAAGAAGCTGCGTAAGACGGTGAGATGGCGTCTCCTGATACCATAACCGTGCCAAGCTGGCTGGTTTTATCAGGCGTCTTATTTTGAAGCACGTACGACCCGACGGTATCAAACAAGACCTCAACCACTGCTCGCTCCGACGGCCCAAGGGTAACTGCATCTACCCACGCGTCTTTCTCATACGCTCCGCTGTCTCCACCAACCAGCTTCAATTTTGCTCCAGCAATCGTGAAGTTAAATGGCCTTGTGTTTGCTGAGTTTGTAATGTAGAAGCGGATAACTTCTCCCTTTTTCACTTGCAGACGGTAGGCATCTTCTCCGTTTACTAGATAAATGTTTCCGTATCGACCCATTAATGTATGGTCGGCTATCTTCTTGTCAAATGACGCGGTCTTGCCATTTTCAATCAAAATATCATCGAGGAATAGGGGTATCTCTCGGTTGACCGGACTCCAGTAGGCAGTGTCCGTAGGTGTTACGAGATAGTTTCCATACAACCCCAGTTCCTGGGCATAGTCCTCTCGAATATGCGGATGATACCAGTACATACCTGCGTCTGGAAACTTTATGGTGTATGTAAATGATTCACCGATTCCGACTTCCTTTTGGGTTATCTCAGGAACACCATCAAACTTATTATCTAAACGCACTCCATGGGAGTGCAGAGTAGTTGGAACGTCTGTTTCATTCTTGAAATTAAGTGTTATTTCAGCGCCTTGTGGAACTTTTAGCATGGGGCCTGGAATCATGCCGTTGTAGGCGAGCATTTTTACTTCGGTATTTCCTATTTCCTTTTTTACTATAGAAGCAGTGAGGGTATATGAATCGCCATTTTTGAGCTCAACGGTTTCTGAAGCCTTAGCCTCAGAAAGTCCTGCCGTATTAGTAGAAAATTGACCAGACCCTGAACCGCCCATATCACCTGGACGCATTCCTAGATTTCCATACACTCCTGAGAGGAAAACCCCAGCAGCAAGCGCAACGAGACTCAGCAAGGTAACGGCTACAAGCTGTGTTTTTGTTACCGTTGTTTTCTCCATTTGCATTGTTTCGTTTTTCATAAAGTTATTTCGCATTCATGCCATTTTTCCAAGCCCTCATTTGTTCATTTTCCCTCGTCTGAGCCGAGATTATATCCTTTGAAAGCTTTAAAATTTCCTTCTTGCTGCTTATCTGCTGTGCTAGCCTCGCCATTGCGATGGCTTGATTGTGATGCTTTGTCATGGCTATGATGAAGGCTTTATCAAACCTCTCCCCCGTTTTATTAGCTAGTGAATTTAGTGTTGTATCTTTTTCCATATTTTATAGCGTTATGTATATACTACATTTTCATACTCACTTTTGCTCCACCCGATTTTTTTCCACCCTTCCCCAGTACGCTTTCAGTTCCCATGCCGTGCTTCAGCTTGTTCGCAACCAGCCACCAGTTAATGGGATACGCGAGAACGAGTCCTACTAGACTTGCAAGAGACATGACACCCCAAAAACGAATATCGGTCGCCTCCATTGCTCGCATATCGCTACTCATCAGTATGACCATGACGGGGATCATTCCTGCCATAACCGCATTCATAGAAAGCCACTCGGGCATGAATGATTTTTTCACCGCCTCAAGGTAACTCCCGCCCAGCATCTTCTGCATAAATAACGCTTGGAAAATGAGGAGACCGAATGCAAACCCGAAGAAATACTCTGAAATTACATCAAGATACATTGGTAGCCCGAGCATTACCGTAATGACCGCCGCAACAATAATTCCCGTTGCGTCTCCTGCCATGCAGTGAATGGTTGAACCGAGGGACTGCTTCCATAACGGGGCAATGAATTTTTCGTGCTCACTAACCTTTGGAGGTTTGCAAGAAAGAATATATAACGCGGCTCCGATCACCCCAGTATAAGCAGTCACAAGAATCCATCCCACGCGCATTACTTTCAGCTCAGGGTTATTATGATACGCGTCCCATGCGACATAGAAGACTGAAATTGCAGTCAAAATGAACCAGACGTACAACGCTCCATCAATCCATGAGCTACTTGAGGCAGTGGTTGTCATCATTGAGATATCCATGTTCATAATTTCAGTAGTATTAAGTTGCTAAATCTATTTGCTGCGCTTTACCGCAATAGCTTTTCTCCTAAAATAACAATACACGAGCACGCTTAGAATTGCTGCAAAGAAACACCAGACAGAAAGAAATGTCTCAGTAAAGAACCATGCTGCAATAGCTGCTGATATAAGTGCAACTATGCCAAATAGGTTAATAATTTTGTTGCTTGAGAAGAAGCAGCTTACGCATGTGGCTAGGAAATAAAAGAACAGCATGGGGTACAAAAACAGATGGGGAGAGTTGTAGGCAATGCTATTATTCACGATTTTGGATGTAATTGGTTCGGTAACTATGAAGTACAAGAGATACAATCCGACTGTTAGTCCGATTAGCGAAAAAACCCATAAAATCTTCTTCCGGGTTGGATTGGTCTCAAGTAGCAAGACAGCGAACGGGACAAGAATTGGCCAAAGCACATGAGAAAATAGAGAGTAAGAATAGGTGGCTATGACGTTGAAAGCAGCGTTGCCAAACGAGAGCCACACTACACCTTCAATGAGTTGTTGGATACCAAACAAGAGCGGAATACTTGCGAAGGGCAACTCAGCCTTAGTTTTTGCTTTTGAGATTGTCAGGACTCCAGTTGCGGTCAATGCTCCTCCTGCGACAAAGCTTGCGGTTGCTGAGAAACACATATATTTATAGGGTTATTAGATCTTTCTCTGCCCTTTTTAAGAGCACCGCATTAACCGCTACAATAATTGACGAAACGCTCATCAACAGTGCTGAGAATTCAGGTCGCAGTGATATGCCAAAGCTTGGATAAAATACTCCCGCAGCAACAGGAATTGCTAAAATGTTGTAGATAGAAGCCCAGAAAAGATTTTGTTTCATTTTTCTAACGGTTGCTTTGGAGAGTCTGATTGCTCTCAAAATATCTGCCGGGTCTGACTTCATAAGGACGATCCTGGCTGTTTCAATTGCGACATCAGTTCCGGCGCCAATGGCAATGCCAATATTTGCCGTAGCAAGTGCGGGAGCATCATTCACACCATCTCCCACCATCGCTACAAATTTTCCTTCATTCTGCAGTTTTTTAACATAGGTCGCCTTATCTTCAGGCATGACGTCTGAAAACACTCTTTCTATACCAATTTTTTTTGCAACGACTTGTGCCGTTTTTTCATTGTCACCAGTGATCATGGCCGTTTCGATACCGATCTCGCGTAATCGCTGCACAGCCAGTTGAGCATTCTTCTTAATTGGATCGGATGCTCCAACGATTGCCGCGAGCTTTCCGTCTACAGCAAGCAACATAATGGTATTCCCTTCTTCTTGAAAGCTAGAAATTTTATCTTCAAGAGGGGCGATGTCGATAGTATTTTCAGTCATCAATCTCTTAGTCCCAACAAGCACCTGCTTTCCCTCTACCACTGCTTTTACTCCTAGGCCAGAAAGGTTTTGAAATTGTTCAACTTTTTCTGGCAAGGTTAGTTTTCTATTCTCAAGTTCTTTAAGTACGGCACCGGAGAGAGGATGAGACGACTTCGCTTCTGCAGCTCCAATTAACTGTAATGATAGCTCTTCAGTAAATCCCTCCGTGGTTGCTATGCTTGTAATTTTTGGCTTTCCTTCAGTGAGCGTTCCTGTTTTATCCATTACCACCGCTTGGATTTTAGAAGTTTCCTCGAGCGTAGCTGCGTCCTTTATAAGGATATTGTGCTTCGCGCCCAATCCTGTTGCCACAGCTACTGCAGTTGGGGTTGCCAGTCCCAGTGCATCAGGGCATGCAATAACTATGGTGGAAATGGCAAATGTTAAAGCGATAATGAGAGGCACTCCTAAAATAAAATACCAGGCAAGAAATGTTAGTATCCCACCACCAACAGCCACAATTACCAGATATTTAGCAAAGCGATCAGCTAATTTCTGCCCAGGCGCCTTAGAGTTCTGAGCAGTCTCTACCATTTTTACAATCTGCGCGAGCACGGTATCTTGCCCGACTTTAGTCGCTTTAAACGTAACTGATCCTGATTGATTGATAGAACCACCGATTACCTTGTCTCCTATCTTTCGCTCTACGGGAACAGACTCACCCGTAACAAGAGATTCATCTATAGATGTTTCTCCTTCAATTATTTCACCATCTACAGCAACCTTGTCACCTGGTTTTAGTATAAGTATGTCACCAAGTACCACTTCGGAAGTTGGTAGTAATGTTTCTGTCCCGTTTCTAAGCACTCTTGCTTGAGGAGGAGTGAGATTAAATAATGCTTGCAGAGCATCTGTAGTACCACGTCTTGATTTCATCTCCATCCAGTGCCCAAAAAGAACAAAGGTTACCAAGAGCGTAGCAGCCTCATAAAATGAATCGCTTGACCCCAAAAAGGTCAAAGCCACACTAAATGAATAAGCGGCCGTAATGCCTACGGCAACGAGCACGGCCATATTCAAGGTCTTTGCTTGAAGTGCTTTGTACGTGGAATAAATAAAAATCCAGCCTGAATAGAAAAATACGGGAGTGGTTAAAATAAACAGAAGCCAAGGCACCGGAATCGGCGAAGGAAGATTCAGTCCGAGAATCCTCTCTCCTAATGGAGAATAGAGGATGATTGGAATGCTAAGGATCAAGGCAACGAAAAATTTATTACGTATATCAATCTCCATGAGCTTTGCCATCTCTCGTCCTGCAAGACCGCCATGTTCCATGCCCATACTCATGGTCATGCTCATTTTGAGTTTTTCCCATAATCCAATCTTGGACGGGTCTTCCATAACGTGTCCAGGATGAGCGCTGTGATCAACTTTTGAGTCTATTTTTTTCTCGACCGGAACAAGCTTCATGCCACACTTTGGGCATGCTCCAGGCATTCGTTGTCGAACCTCGGGGTGCATGGGGCATGTGTACAGTTCTTGAGTATGCTCGTCAGTATTCATACCTTAAGGTGATTAGATTATCTCTCCTTTTTTCTCAAGCATCATGTGGTGGATCGTCGCAAGTTGGAGCCATATAGCGGTTAGTAATGAGAATATCGTGCACGCAATCATGATGTCTCTTGTCACTCCGAACCATTCGCCACCCGAGGACCACACGAAAAGAACGAGCACCCACATGAATAAACCGATAAAACCGAAGATAATGCTTGTACCATGGATTAGTTTTGAGAGTTTCATTTTGTATTACAGTAATGGTCTCACCGTTTTGGGACCAAGCTTCGGTCTACCTGTAGAGCAACGGCCAAAGGTTGCCCAGGGTTCCTTCCGCCACCTCCCCCTGACAGGTGAAATTGTATCTGCTACCGCATGAAGATAAGCATTGGGTACGCTACAACTCCCCTCTAAATAGCCCATTTGGGGCTCGAGCCAGCTTTTTTGTACATTAGCTCCACCGTATAATAATACGCTTTGCCGAGAGTACTTGATAAAGTCCGAAGGTTACAACAAGTAGTCCTACCCAAAAAATAGCCATCATGTTGTCTCGAAAATAAGGAAACCCGATGAGTAAGAGGCCCGCATTCAGAAACAGTAAAGCTTTATCCATTCTAGAATGTAGTATCTTTTTCATAAAAAGTAGGAGCAGTAGCCCAAATAGCACCAATGAGGTCCACCACAACGGTAGTTGATACTGTTCTATAAATGCGAACGGTGTCGCTGATAGAGTAAACCCTAAAAAAAATGGTAGCGCACTTCCGGTAGAACAGGTGGTCTGACAAACGGCCGTTGCGGTGCCACTTCCGGCTCCTAGTGCTGATACGAAAGAACTGGTGAGAACTCCAATTCTTGTTTTTATGTTGCTAATACCTTCAATCATTTTTGAGCTTATTGGACGATAAGGGTTCCAATCATTCCTGCTTCTTTGTGTCCCGGCACTGCGCAATAGAACCTAAATACTCCTTTCTTGCTCGCGGTAAACATTACAGATGCATCTTTACCATAAGTAAATTGCTGGTCTACATAAAGTTCATCAATAGTAAACGTGTGAGGTGAATCATTACTAACAAGTTTGATCATTACTTGGGTTCCTTGTGCAACGGTAATAGTTGCCGGGGAAAATCCGTAGTTAAATCCATTGACGAGTATGACCTCTGACATAGACGAGGACGAGTTTTGAACAGGAGGTATGGTTCGTGACGGGGGTAGTGATGTTGATTGCCGATTAAAAATACCACTTTTAAAAACTCCTATACCTATAGCACTAACCAATATGATGACCATCAGAAAAATAATTTTTTTACTCATGCGAGATTCACCCTACTTTGTCACCAGCCCATGCTTGCCGTCTGTTCCGGCCCCTCCATGAGTTTGATGGCCCATAATATCGCCTTTGCCGGTGGCCAACAAATAATCTTCGAGTACACCTTTAGGGTACCAGATACCAGTCCAGCGATACGCTTCACCCTTGAGCTGTTCATCCGTATACTTGTCTCCGTAGGTCACAATCATATACCGAAAGAATCCCTGCCACGCATAGGAGTGAGCACACCCACAACGAGCTATTACGGTAACATTGGTAGGGCCACCACAACAATAATTACACGTAAAACTATTTCTTAAGTTATTCCATCTGCTTTCTTGTGCCGCAGTAAGTGGCATACTAAACCCAATGGATTTCCATTTTTTCTGTGCGTTTATGGGGTCGTCAAAAGAAATATCATCAGGTGCATAAAATGGCTTTCCGGTTGGGAACATTACCACTTTTGCGTCGGCTACTGCGTCTCCACTGTTGGGATTAGCCGGAACTGGAGTAATAGTTGGCTGTTCTACGAGTGACGTCGTTCGACCATCTGGATTAAGTTTGGGGGCAATGATGGAATATGCTGCCGTCGTTTTAATACCGAATAACCTTGCAATCCCTCCCGCAGGAGCAGCACCCGCGGCGACCAACGCTGAACTGATGAAGGATTGATTAACCATGAAAAGAGCTATTAACGTCCAAACGAAAGCCCTTTCAAGAGAAAACGTGCTCTTCTCTTCGGAAAAGGGGTGAGCACGTTCACTAGGACGAAGTTTTGGTTCTACGACCGTATGAGCTGATTGAGAAACGTCGGTACATTCTGTGCAGTCTTGAGCTTTCACTATAGAACGCGCTGCTAGTAGCATCGAGCCAAGCACAAGCACCAAACTCAAGAATTTAAACTCCAAACCCATCAAGGGGAGAGCCCCCACACCACTTGCGACGCCAAGGAATGAAAGCAAGAAAGCTCCGCATATCGGACATGCCGCACCAAGCGCTGCTGCAAAAAATCCCCCAGCGCTTGAACCCGCCGCACCCGTGCTAAATTTTGAATGATTCCATAGCCATACCAGAAAGGCTACTGACACACCGAAGAGAACGATTGTGAAGAGCGTGGTGATCCAATACGTCCAAGCGTAGGCATAACTATACAAGCCAAATTCACCGTCCCGGGTCATCTGGAAAAAGGTCTGAATTGTGGTGACTTTATAGAGTAGCCAATAGGTTGCGTCAGCCAGCACAACCGCCGCAAGTGCCGCAACGGTAATATATTTTTTTTGGCGAAAAACGATTTTGAACGCTTGTGTGAGATTTTTAATCATGAATTGTACGTTATGAGGCGGGAGGAGTGGTACTTTGGGCTTGGGGTGTAACGATGGTACCGGTACGGAGGTCTTTGTAGGTACTACCGATAGCTTCCATCGTACGGAACACATACCAGCCGTCTTTTTCTATGGTTCCCACCTGTGACCATTGCGAAGTAAGCGTAGCATAGGCAGCCGCCTCCGGTGAAATCAGAACAGTGGGAACTCGTGCAATCGTATATTTTTCAATCAATGCTTTACCCGCAGGACTTTGTGAATCAATACTCTGAGCCGCTCCAATACCAATACCAAAACGTTGGGTAAGAACTTGTTGGTGAACCTGTTGCGCGTTATAGCAATCCTTACAAGCACTTTCTTCTAGGTAGATCACCCGTACGATGCCAACGATGGTATTTTTTTGTATATCGCGGTACGGCGGTTGCAATTTCCTTGTTACATATACACCGTCCGCCTCAACCGTACCAATTTGTGGCCATAATGACTTTATACGGTCATAGGAGCCAGCGTCAGATGAAAGCACTACTGCGGGCACCTGGGTAAGGCTGTACTGGTTGATAAGTTTTTGACCGCCCGGAGAATTCCAGGCCACTTGGCTGGTAGAAGAAATCTTCACGCCGAATTTCTGTAATGACGCGATAATGGAGTCGAGCTTGGTACATTGCGTACACAAGGCATCGGTAAGATAGGTAACCGTAACATACCCCGACTTTTGTTTAGTGTCCGGATCAATAAATATAGGGTTTACGTTCCTGTAAACAAAAGTGTCGCCTTTGATTTCACCATTGGTGTCCACGAAATTTTTCAGGCTTGGCTTACTAATTTCGCCGGTAACAATGTAGGTTGGTATTCTTTTTATTTCTAATTTTTTGATGAGCGTCTGTGCTTCCGGAGCATCAAAAGGAATGGATTGCTCTTGCACGATCGAAAGATTTTGCTGTTTTAACGCGTTTAGCCCGCTCTCAAGGGGAAAACAATCGGCACAAGAAGGTGCAGTAATTATGGTGATGGTGACTGATGCTGGCCGTGCCGCTTCTTTAGCGTCAGCAATTTTTTTATCAATGCTAAATAACGTCCCCGTAGAGAAGACCGCTCCCAATACCGTTGCACCTAATGCAGTTACCAAAAAAATATGTGGCCACTCAATTCTTTTCCCTAAAGCAGAAGACCATTCAGGGATGCGCATGCCAGAAGTAGCTAAAATCTAAAACTGCTAGCAGCCGCCCACCATGGACTGTGGCGTGTTTGCATTTCCATTGCTTGCTCCGGATGAGGCAGGAGCAGAATTTTCTGATGAACGAGCAGGTGCCGACGCATAGGTATTGTTAATACGAAACAACTGTACCGTTTGAAACACGGTAATAAGCGCAACAAGCCCCAAAACGCCTGCTTGGAAATTCATTCGCGGAATATGCAACACTATGGGATCGTTTGCTGAGGGGGTCTTTGGCTCTTCAGTCGTATTTGTTGGAGTATCCATACAATAGTTTCTAATCAGTAAATTACGAACAATAGCCTTTACAGTGATAATACAAACTTTAGACTCTCTTTACAATACGCCTATACACAGGTTTCAGGGGGTTATCTCTTCACCATACTCAATTCTTCGCACCTGCCAAGCTTCCACATTAGGAAATGGCACGGAAAGACGTACCGAGTCGAAACGAATACGTGTGGGTATGGGTCATGGAAGGTAGTGCTCTATGTATTTTCTATAAAACCTTTGATTATTTCTTCATCAAAAGTATCCAAGATTTTTATGGTATTCAATTTGGTGAGGATAACTTTTCCATCATATGAGTTCGGCGCAAGATATACATTGTTAGGATATTTTTTTACCAACTCGGTAAGCTTGCTCACCAGGTCTGCGTCGCAAGAATATTTTTTGCAATTATATTGAATAATAATACTGGGACTATTTTTACCGTCAGCGTGTTCGAGCATGTGGCGCTGCATGCTATCGGGGAGTGGGGTGTCCGTTATATGAGTACCGGGCATGTCTTCAGTGTGACCTTGCGCAATGGTGGGTGGCAGTTTCAGTTTTTCCGGAGCGGTTGATAGGAGAAATACAATACCGCCAAGTATGACCACGGGTACTCCAATGCCGAAAATCCAGGATTTTATTTTATTTTTTTTATTGTGCAGGTGATCCGATGCTTCAGCTTCGGCTCTTTGTTGCCTGCCAAGCTCTCTCTTTTCTTTTTTTGTTAATCTATGTTGGGTACTTACTTCTTCCATAGGTTATTCAATGAGTAGTGGTAATGTCTACGCTTCCATCCCGCATGTTCTCTTCCTAGCGGTCTGAGAAATGCCCTCGTGCTTATGGGTAGTACCGTAGTTATGCTTCTACCTTTTTCTCAAGTAGATGGTAAATGGTTACAAGCTGAAGCCAAATTGCGATAAGTATAATAATTCCAGAGCAGAGTAGGGCGTCTCCTTTGGTAAGTCCAAACACAGGATTATTTGAATCACCAAAAATAGCGGTTGCAAATAGTATCACTCCAATAAATCCTAGGACGCCGTTTGCACCATGAATTAATGGTAATGTTTTCATGTTCGCATAACGAGTTACTTTCTAATCCCTTTTTTATAATAGTACGCTTTTGAGAGATTACTAGATACCCTCCACAACACCACTGAACGGCAGGATTCATAGCGTGGAGCGTGCCGCCTATTGCACAGAATCCCTATGTATTTTGTCCCATCGAATGGACTGATACCTATAGAGGTACACGATACCTGACCGATGAAATACGATTATGTGATTTTAACCTTCAACAGCTTCGTTGAATTCAAAAATACCAGGAAATCCGGTACCAGATGAATCGCAGCTGCTTGAATAGGACCGATGACACCCATCAGAACAAGCGTGATACCTGTTATGTGCACCACGCCGACCCCAACAAAGATATTTTCCTGAATGGTGCGGTATGCTTTGCGACTTATCGCTCTCGCGCGGGCAATGCGAGAAAGATCATCCTTCATAAGTACAATATCTGCTGCCTCCATTGCAACTTCCGTACCCGTGACTCCCATTGAAATGCCGACATGCGCAGCAGTGAGCGCAGGCGCATCGTTAATCCCATCACCCACCATAGCAACTCTCTTTCCTTCTTTCTGAAGCTCTTCTATTCTACGAATCTTATCTTCCGGCAGCATATTGGCTTCGACATGTTCTATACCAAGCTCTGAGCCAATTTTCTGTGCAGTCTCTTTTGAATCCCCGGTGAAGAGGTGGATGTTTTGTACACCACTAGTACGCAGTTCCTGTATCATTTCGCGTGCGCCTTCACGGATTGCATCGCCAATATGCAAGGCTCCTATAGGTATTCCATTCGCTGCAACATATACGACAGTCTCAGCACCGTCTGTAGCGACAGGTGGAATGGTAATAGCACTCTCTTCTAGGAAGGCCTTGTTTCCAACCAGTATGCTAACTTCCTCAACGGTGGCTTTCACACCACGACCACGCACCACCGCAAATGTCGTGGGCTCAGGAACTGCGATATTTTGCTTTTCTGCATACGAGACAACAGCGTTCGCGAGCGGATGCCCCGAACGCCGATCCGCGCTCGCGGCAAGCAGTGCTATCTTTTTTTCAGTATATCCAGCATCGAGCACTTCAATACGACTCACCGAAGGCATCCCGACCGTAAGCGTTCCTGTCTTGTCGAAAACAACGGTATCAACTTTGGCGAGCGCTTCAAGATACAATCCTCCCTTCACCAAGATTCCCTCACGAGCGGCGCGTGCAATTGCGGCAATAGTTACGAGAGGCGTTGCAAGTCCTAGTTCTGCCGGAGAGGTAAATATAAGGAGCGCGATAATGAGCTTTACATCGCGCGTGTAGTAGAAGACTACGGCGACGAATACAAATACAACTGGAATAAGCCAACCTGCTACTTTATCCGTAAACTTTTGAATCTGCGGTTCACGCTCCTCCGCGTGCTCTACCAGTGCAATGATTCTTGCGAAGACGGTATCCTCGGCTAGTTTTGCAACCGTAATATCAAGTGCACCTGACTCAAGAATTGTTCCTGCATATACTTCGCTCCCTTTCACTTTTTCTTGAGGCACACTCTCCCCGGTAATGGGAGCCTGATTGACTGCCCCGTCACCTGAACAAACGACCCCATCGATCGGTATCTTGTCCCCGGCACGGACCAAAACCACCTCACCTACCTGAAGGGAACTAATGGCGACCGTTTCTTCTTTGCCGTCTTTCTTTCGTATTGCTGTTTGCGGCACTTCACCAATCAGCTCACGAATAGACGCACGTGCGCGTTCAGTAGAGACGCTCGCAATAAATTCTGCAATAAGAATAATGACGAGTACGAGGGCGCCAGCAATGTATTCCTGTCCAAGGACTGAAATAAGTACGGCTATTGTTATAAAAAGCTCAGTACCGATTTTATGTTCTTGTATGAGTTCAATGACGGCAGTTTTGGCAAGAGGGTAGAGACCAAAAAGCATACCAACAAGCAAGACGGGGAGTGGAATAATTTTGAGCCAGAACAGTAGATTCAAGACGGAGACCACAGCAATTGCCGCAACCTCGAGCCAGTGCGTTTTTACGAGATGCGTGATGGTGAGTGACATGGAATGTATAGATTATGTATAAGGATTGTCTGGTAAATTTCGCTTGATGTGCTTTGCGTAGTATTCAGCTTCCTTAAGCATCGCTGAGAGGTGCTTATACCGTAGGCTATAAAAGACTGTATTTCCTTCTTTTCTTGTTGTGACAAACTTAAGCTTTCGCAGGTAACTTAGCTGGTGTGATACACCAGACTGAGATACGTCGGTAAGTTCAGATAGCGCATTAACGCTCATTTCGCCTTTCTGAAGAGCATAGAGCATCTTCACTCGCGTCATGTCGCTAAGGGCACGAAATATACCCGTCACCATTTCAAGCAACTCCTTTGGCGGAAGTGTTTTAACGGATTTGTTATGGAGTGCTTTCGTGCTCATGAACACTATATGACTAGCTGCTCATATACTCATAGTACCTCCTCGTTCGGAATTAGACAACCAAAAATATGGATAAGTAGGGTGGTTGGAGTTAGGTTATCAACAGCATCGGGGAATAAAAGCAAGCGGTAACAGAAAAGTCGCCCGTGAGGGCGGCTTTTTGTTCTGAATACGGCTCTCAGCCGGTATGCCTTTCCGGCATGGAGAAACTTTCCCTAGGGTATCGACGCGTCTCGCAGTAAAAGGTGGCTGACACCTTTTACAATTAAGAATTAGGTAATCACTACGTGGTTATACGTGTAGTGAGGAGAGACCTTCGTCAGCTCGCTCATTATCATGGGGACCGCTTTCTGTCTGTGTTTCGATGGTGGAGTGAGTAATCTTGTACTTTTCGGAAAGCATGTGCTTGAGCGAACTTACAATCTTTACGCTCTCTTTAACTGAGCAATCATCGATAACAATATGGCAGCTCAAGGCAGCTTCTCCTGCTCCCATAGTCCAGATATGGAGGTCGTCTAAGTCCCGTATGTGTTCAATAGAAAGAATAGATTCCTTAACCTTAAGAGCGTCGATACCCTTGGGAACGCTTTCAAGAAGCACGCTTGATGCTTCACGAATGATTTCCCATGCGGCTCGAAGAAGCAGGATGCCAATGAGGAGACTGATGAGCGGGTCTGCCCACGATTGCTTGGTAACGAGAATAAGCAGTCCTGCGATGAATGCTCCAAACGAGGAGATCATATCTACTATATTGCTAAGAAAAATTGCTCGTGAATTAAGATCGCTCTTATTTCTTGATACCACAAAAGCGACTGCTCCATTTGAAAGAATTCCGATTGCGGCGATAATCGCTACGATTCCACCAAGCACTGGCTGTGGATCGAGGAATCGTTGGTACGCTTCATAAAAAATGAAGATGCTGGTGACGAGGAGTATGGTTGCATTGATTACCGCTGCAAGAATAGCAGTTCTCCCGTACCCAAACGTCTTACTATGATCTGCTTCTCGTTTTGAAATACGATTCGCACTATACGAGAGCAAGATACTGAAGCTGTCGGTGAGATTGTGTGCGGAATCGGATATCAGGGCGAGACTGTTTGAGAAGATTCCTGCGGTGAATTCAACAACTACAAAGGTAGTGTTGATAAGGAAGCTTATACCGAGACCTCGACCTGCATCGTGTGAATGACTATGATTTCTGCTCATATATCTATACTAACAAAAAACCGCCCCTGAGGCGGTCTTTCGTTCTGAATACGGCTCTCAGCCGGTATGCTATTTCGGGATGGAGAAGCTATGCGTGTCAGTCACCTGACTTAGCATAAGCTGGCTGCGGGGTTTGTCTAAAGTTGCCTCTTTAGGCGTTTAGGTAGGTCTCACATGCCTGCTGCGAGACTAGGACTCGAACCTAGATAACATCCTCCAGAGGGATGCGTCCTACCATTAGACGATCTCGCAATATCGAGGCGGCTGAAAGCCGCCTGATGTAGGCACAATACTTGAAAATACGTTCCGATTCAACTGCACTCAGGGCTGATTGAAAAAGTCACCGAACGCCGTTGAGGTTTCTGAAAAGATTCCAGAGGTGAGGCATGGGAAGGCTCCGAGTGCAGGCGTACTTGAAGTACGACGGAACGTGCAGACGGGTCCCATAACGAAACCTATGGGAGCTTTTCAGGAAGCTCACCTCATAAAGTACTAGCTCCTGGCAAAGCCAGGAGCTAGTCCAAACAATGTATCGCGCAGGCCTACCTCTGTAAAGTAGCACTGGGAAGGCCTGTGGATAACGGTTTACGGGGTGGTTGTGGTGGCGGTAGTCTTTATCTCACCCTTCCCTTTCACGACAGCGTGGATAGTCGCTGCGTCGTGACGAGCGGCCGCAAGGTCTTTCTCGGCTGCGACAAGCTTTGTGTGCGCAGCCTCGAGTGCATTCTTGTTGCTCTCTTGCACTGTTTTATCTCCGTTGTCGGGAGTCAGCCCTGCAACCAAAGCGACTGCTGCGTCAGCCTGAACCTTTGCGTCAGCAACCTTTGCGTTGAAGTGCGTGAGTGCGGCGGTAGCATCAGCCACGTTCGTCCCTGCGATCGAAGCTGCCGTAATGCGCTCCTGCATTTTAGTAGAGAGCTGTTCGAGCTGGCTTGCTACTGCTTTTATGCGCGAGGCGGCGACACTGATACGTGCCACGGGCTCTACGAGTGAGAACACGCGGTGATCCTGCGTAATAGATTTCACATCAGTCTTGAGCGTCGATGTTGCGGTCCCCGCATCAATCTTTGCCTTGAGGGTGGTGAGAGACGCTATTTCCGCATCAAGCGTCGCGGTGAATGAGGCAAACTGGTCAGCGGAAAGGAGCTTGATGTTCGCAAAACGCGCCTTAAGTTCCATAAGGCTCTTAATGCGCTTCTCTATCGCGCTCCCAGCTTTTTCCTGAATCTTTTCGACACGCTTTTCCATTCGCTCTTGTGTTGACGAGGCCTTGTGCTCACGACGCATTTCACTTGAGGAAGCCATGGGCTGCTCACGTTCCTGACGAGTACGAAGCTCCTTTTGCTGTTGCTCGCGTGTCGAGGAGGCCATTGCAGACTTTTTTTCGAAATCAAGGCGATAGCCGCCTCCTTCACGAGGGTGCTCTGCATCTCGCGTGACTTCGGTGGTGGCTTCAACTCCTACTGAAGTTGCGCTGCCTGCCTCCGCTGCAAGGGCGGGTGCTGCGGTACCGAGCAAGAGCGCGAGACCTGCGGTTGCCGTAATTATTTTTGCTGTTTTCATAAGAGTGTACTGATTAGAATTGAATTACTGAGAAACTGCGGCGGACACGCTTTCGTTTACACTCGCGGTATCGTCCCCGACAGCACCTATTTGAGCGTCAATTGCTGCGAGATCCCGATCGATTGCCGTATCAGAGGAATCACTACCCGATGGAAGGGTCGTCACTTCTGGATTCGTTGGCTGCGCCTGTGGCAGTTGCTGTGCGTACCAGTAATAGCCGCCTCCAATGAGGAGTGCTGCGACTACTGCAATACCGATGCCGATGGTTGCTTTTTGTGACATAGAGTAGGTAAGAATAAGAAAGACCACTTCTGATAGTAAGACGTACTAAGTATAGCGCTCTTACTACACTGAATTTCTGCCGTGTGCATAAGACCCTTGAGGCAAAACCCCCTAGGCGTGGCCCCCCCCCCCCGCGGGCCCGCGGGGGGGGGGGGGGGTTTGGGGGGAGGGCCTACCCGCGGGGGCGCCCGGGGGGGGGGAGGGGGGTTTAAAGAGTTGGGGGTGGGTGGGGGG
>VFSW01000148.1_pt1 | contig 90642 bp, 90 predicted proteins | sample 5358111 | NCBI WGS metagenome assembly VFSW01 (sample SAMN11554181, study PRJNA540505) | mine drainage metagenome | isolation source: sediment from site ElyBrook_90M | place: USA: Ely Copper Mine, Vershire, VT | collected 2017 | reverse complement strand
GGCTACCTCCCGTCGCAGCGCCGCGAGATCGAGCGCGGCTTGCGCGAGGGCAGCGTGCGCGCGGTGGTCGCGACGAACGCGCTCGAACTCGGCATCGACATCGGTGGGATAGGCGCGGCGGTGCTCGTCGGCTATCCGGGTACGATTGCCGCGACGCGGCAGCAAGCCGGGCGCGCTGGACGCGGCGACGCGGCATCGCTCGCGGTGCTCGTCGCGACTGCCGACCCGCTCGATCAATTTCTCGCGCGGCATTCTGAATACATTTTCGACCGCTCGCCGGAACAGGCGCTTGTCAACGCAGACAATCTGTTGATCCTGTTGCAGCACTTGCGCTGCGCCGCGTTCGAATTACCGTTTCGAGTTGGTGAAAACTTTGGGCGCGTCGATGGCGCGCGTGTCGCCGAGTTTCTACGATTCCTGCAAGAGAACGGCGTGCTGCATCAATCGGGCGACAAGTTTTTCTGGATGTCGGACCAATATCCCGCCGATGCCGTCTCGCTCCGCAGCGCGTCGGCGGATACCGTGGCATTGCAGATTGAGGACGGCAGTGTCATTGCGAGCGCCGGAGGCGCGAAGCAATCTCCGAAAGATAATTCGGAGATTGCTTCGGCGCAAAATCAGCGCCTCGCAATGACAGCTCGAATCATCGGCGAGGTGGATTTGGCGAGCGCGTACTGGATGGTGCATCCAAACGCGATCTACTTGCATGAAGGACAATCGTTCATCGTCGATGAACTCGATCTGGAACATCACCTCGCGCGGCTGCGCGCGACGGATGCCGACTATTATACCGAGCCGCGCAAAGAAACGCAGGTGCAACTGCTCGACACGCTTCGCGTCGCGGAAGCGAGAGGAGCGACCAAAGCGCACGGCGAAATCGCGGTAACGACCCAGGTGGTCGGCTACAAAAAGGTCAAGTGGTTCACGCACGAGAATCTCGGCATGGGCGAGGTGTCGCTGCCGCCGACCGAGTTGCACACGACCGGCTATTGGCTCGCGCTGACCGACGCGACGGTCGAGCATCTGCGCGCGCGGGGTTTGTGGACGAATGACCCGAACGACTACGGCGCGAATTGGCAAACGATCCGCGACCACGTTCGCGCGCGCGACGGCTATCGCTGCCAGAATTGCGGCGCGGCGGAAGATGGGCGTGCGCACCATGTCCACCACAAGATTCCATTCCGCGCGTTCGCGTCACGCGATCAGGCAAACCAACTCGACAATCTCACCACGCTCTGCCCAAACTGCCACCGCCGCGCGGAGCAAGCGGTCGCGCTGCGAAGCGGACTTGCCGGACTCGCGCACGCGCTCGGGCATCTCGCGCCGTTCTTTCTGATGTGCGACACGCGCGACATCGGCGTGCATTCCGATCCGCAATCGCCGCTGGCAGACGGCAAGCCGACTGTGGTGATCTACGACAGCGTGCCGGCGGGCATCGGCTTTAGCGAGCGGCTGTTTGAACTGCACGACGAGTTGCTGACGCGCGCGCACGAACTCGTCGCCGCGTGCGAATGCGAGGACGGCTGTCCGTCATGCGTGGGACCGGGCGGCGAAAACGGCTATGGCGGCAAGCGCGAGACGCGCGCGCTGCTGGACGCGCTGACGACTGACGCGCGAATCGAGGCAAAATGAATCCGGTCATCAGAACAGATTATTTTGTGAAACGCTACGGCAAAACCCATGCTTGAAAAACCTAACCTTCAAGACGAAAAGGTCATCACGTGTTTGCGGGAAGAATATGGACTGCGCGTCACTCAAATCGCTTTTCTGCCGATCGGCGCTGACCTGAATACCGCTGTCTATCGCGCCGTCGCAGAGGACGAAACACCGTACTTTGTAAAACTGAGAAGCGGAGTCTTTGATGAAATTACAGTAGCGTTGCCCAAGTTTCTTAGCGACCAGGGCACCGCGCAAATCATCGCGCCATTGGCGACGACGCACGGGCAACTCTGGGCAAACCTGGGTGCCGACAAGTTGCTGCTTTATCCGTTTGTCGACGGTCGCGATGGTTATGCGGTTGATTTGTCGGAGCACCACTGGATTGATTTGGGCAAAGCGCTCAAACGCATTCACACGATGATTCTGCCGCCAGCCATGGTGAATCAAATTCAGCGGGAGACATACACGCCGCAGTGGCGCGAAAGCGTCAAGACCTTCCTTGCGCGTCACGATGACGCATCCGATGACCCAGTTGCCGTAGAAACATCGACGTTTCTGAAAATCAAACGTAATGAAATTCTCGATCTCGTCGAGCGTACTGAACGGCTTGCTCGGGCGCTCCAGGTTCGCGCATCGGAATTTGTGTTGTGTCATTCCGATATTCACGCGGGCAACATTCTCATCGATGGCGACGACGCGCTCTACATCGTCGATTGGGACGATCCAATCCTGGCTCCCAAAGAACGCGATTTGATGTACGTCGGCGGCGGGCAAGGATTTACTGGACATACCGCACAAGAAGAAGAGACGCTGTTCTATCGGGGCTATGGGCAAACGCAAATCGATCCAATCGCGTTGGCATATTATCGTTACGAACGAATCATCGAAGACATTGCGGTCGAGTGCGCACAAGTTTTTTCGACGAATGCTGGCGGCGCAGATCGAGAGCAAGCATTGCGTTGGTTGACCTCGAACTTTATGCCGAACAACGTGATAGAGATCGCTTACCAGTCGGACAAGACGATGAGAACATGGATAAAATGAACCCAGTCATAGAAACAGATCATTTGGTGAAACGCTACGGCAGCGTCACCGCCGTCGATGGCTTGTCTCTGCGCGTGGACAAGGGCGAAATCTATGCATTCCTCGGTCTCAACGGCGCGGGCAAGACGACGACGATTCGGATGTTGCTGGGAATGGTCAAGCCAACCGCGGGACAAGCGCGCGTGCTCGGAACGCGAATTCGCGTCGGCGAGAGCAAGCTGTGGAATTCCGTTGGCTATTTGGTCGAGACGGCGGATGCGTATCCGGAACTCACCGTGCGCGAGAACCTGGAAGCACTGCGTCGTCTTCGTCCCGGCACCGAGCCGCGCGCGGTTGATCGCGTCATTGAACGGCTGGATTTGGGCGCGTATGCCGATCGACCCGCGGGCACGTTGTCCCACGGCAACGCGCAGCGGCTGGGACTTGCCAAGGCGCTGCTGCACAATCCTGAACTTGTCATCCTCGACGAACCGGCAAACGGACTCGACCCGGCGGGAATTGTCGAAATACGAAACCTGCTGAACGATCTGGTGCGCGAGCACGGCGTCACGGTTTTCATGTCGAGTCACATCCTGGGCGAAGTATCGCGGCTCGCCAAACGAATCGGCATTATCCATCAAGGGCGCTTGCTGCAAGAACTCGACGTGGACGAGCTCGAACGCAACCGGCGGCGGCGCCTCGTGATTCGCGCCCGCGATAGCGCGGCGGCGCGGTCGGTGCTTATCGGCGCCGGCTTCTCCGCCGATATGACATCCGACGGCGCTATCGAGGTCTCCGACAGCGCCGCGATGAATCGACCAGATGATATTGCGACTCGACTGGTCAACGCCGGTCACGCGCCGACGATGCTCAACATCGAACAAGAAGACCTTGAGCATTACTTTCTGCGACTCGTCGGTGCAGACGGAGGCAATTCGAAATGAACAACATCGCTCAAGCCATCTGGGTCGAGATGCTCAAAGCCCGCCGGTCTCGAATGCCTGTGCTCACGGCGCTTGGATATTCGATGGTTCCGCTAATGCTGGGTTTCTTTATGGTCGTTCTGCGAGACCCGGAAATGGCGCGGCGGGCTGGGTTGATCACCACGAAGGCGCAGATTACGATGGGGACGGCGGATTGGCAAACCTACATCAAGTTTCTGGCGCTGGCGACGGGCGCGGGTGGCATCATCCTGTTCGGTCTCATCGTCAGTTGGGTATTCGGTCGCGAGTATTCGGATCGCACGGTCAAAGACCTGCTCGCGCTGCCTACCTCGCGCTCGGCAATCGTGTTTGCCAAGTTCATCGTCGTCGCGGTATGGTCCGCCGCGCTGATCGTGCTGATTTGCCTCCTCGGTCTCGTCGTTGGCACGCTGGTTGGGCTTGAGCAAGTTCCCGTCGGTATTTTTCTCCGCGGCGGCCTCACGATTGCGATGACCGCGCTATTGACCATCGCGCTCGTGACGCCAATTGGGTTCTTTGCCAGCGCGGGGCACGGTTATTTGCCGCCCATCGGCATCATGATTCTGGTGATGGCGCTGGCGCAGGTGAGCAATGTCACCGGACGCGGGGAATATTTTCCGTGGGCGATACCCGTTTTGTATTCACAAGGCGAAGCGCTTGGCGCGGTCAGTTTCGTGATTGTAATTCTAACGAGCATCGTCGGAATCGCCGCCACGTTCGGTTGGTGGGAGTATGCTGATCAAACCAAATAGCGTCGATAACCAAACGGCAATTGAAACGCCTCGGCTCTTACTGCGCTCGATGCAAGCGGCTGACCTCGATGCTCTTCTGCTCATCTTCATCGATCGAAAGGTGATGGCATCTTTCGGCGGCGAATTGTTCGACCGTCGCCAGATGGAAGAATGGCTGCATCGCAATCTCGAACATCAAGCCCACCACGGATATGGATTATTCTCGGTCATTCTTAAAACGAGTGGTGTGTTGATCGGCGATTGCGGATTGGAATTGATGGAGGTCGATAACACACCGGTCGCTGAACTCGGCTATGACTTTCGCAGCGAGTATTGGCATCAAGGTTATGCGACTGAAGCCGCCAGCGCCGTCCGCGATTACGCGTTTCAAACACTGGGTCTCCCCCACCTGATCAGTCTCATTCGAGTTGGCAATATCGCATCGCGCCGTGTGGCGGAAAAAGTCGGAATGCAATTCGATTCCGAATTCACGCGCTATGGCAGTCCATACTGGAAATTCAAGATCGCGAATCCACTCACGCGGCGTAAGTAAAATCACCTGAGAGAATGGTGGTTGAAAACCGCGTCTACACATAGCCAAATCGTCCTGCGCCGATTGATTTTGAACCGACGAAGGTCGGGTTTGCCATCAAGTGCAACGATTTCAATCGCCCAAAATCAATTTCAAATCACTCTCTGAGCGCGCGTCTCACCCTCGCGCGCTCTTTTTGTTTTTCCACCGGCGCAAGGAGTCGCTGCAAACGATTGCCGACTGGGCGTGCGAGGAACGCATCGCCGCGTGCGCGCCGAACAGCTTTGTCTTCCTCGACACCGAAACGACCGGACTCGCGGGTGGCACCGGCACGTTCGCGTTCCTCGTCGGCATCGGGCGGTATGATGGCGACGCGTTCCGCCTCACGCAGTTTTTTATGCGCGACCCCATCGAAGAGCCTGCCCGGCTTGCCGCGCTGACGGAACTCTTACAGCCACTCGACGTGATCGTCTCGTTCAACGGCAAAGCATTCGACGTACCGCTCATTCAACTTGTGGGTTATCGCCAACGATTGACAACTGCCGCCAGTCGGTGTATAATTGTACTAGTTCTATTAGTACAATTATGGAGACGGCAATGGAGATTCGTATCGATCCGGACAGCGCGGTCCCGATCTACCTGCAGATCGTCCACGCGATCAAGCATCAGGTCGCGACCGGACGGCTGAAACCGGGCGAGCAACTGTTGACCGTCCGCGAGTTGGCAACCAATCTGCGTATCAACCCCAATACGGTGGCAAGGGCATACGATTCACTGGATGGTGACGGCGTGATTACGACTCAACAAGGGCGCGGGACGTACGTGCGCGAACATCCAGACGACGCGCACCTGACGCGCGTCCGCCAAGAGCAATTGAAAGCGATGATGGACAGCGCAGTGACCAAAGCGCTCAGTCTGGGATACGCGACCGACGAAATCAAAGAAGTGTTCGACGCGCAACTCGCTCGCTGGGTGCGCATGAAGAAATCATAGGAGGAATCAAAATGGCAGACAAGCTCGATCTTTTCAAGCGCAAATCGTCGATGCTGGACTTGAAGCAGACCAATCCAGTGGCGCTGGCAGCCTTTTTCATCATGCTGTTAGTGGGCTTTGCGGCAAGCGCACGCACCGGACAATTCGAGAAGAGCCAGGTGCCAGTTTGGCTACTGCTTTCGGTTGTAGTCGGCATTGTACTGATGTTCGCGCTCAAGATTGCTAACCAGTGGGAAAAGGCAATCGTGCTTCGCTTCGGGAAATTCCGTGGACTCGCCGGTCCAGGGATGTTCTGGATCATTCCCATCGTCGATTCGATTTCGGCGTGGATCGATCAGCGCGTGATGGTCACGTCGTTCAGCGCGGAAAAAACTCTGACGATGGACACCGTCCCGATCGACGTGGACGCCGTGTTGTTCTGGGTCGTTTGGGACGCGCAGAAAGCCGCGCTCGAAGTGGAGAATTATCGCGACGCGATTGCGTGGGCGGCGCAGACGGCGCTGCGCGACATCATCGGCAAGATGCTGTTGGCAGACATCCTGGTCGGCCGCGACAAGATCGATCTCGAACTGCAAAAGATCATCGATCAGCGCACGACGCCGTGGGGCGTGACGGTGCAGTCGGTGGAGATACGCGATGTCGTGATTCCGGCGGCGCTCGAAGACGCGATGAGCCGGCAGGCGCAAGCCGAGCGCGAGCGGCAGGCGCGCGTGATCCTCGGTGAATCGGAGAGACAAATCGCCGAGTCGTTTCGCGCCGCAGCAGAAGTCTATGGCTCGAATGAGACCGCGCTCCACCTGCGCGCGATGAACATGCTTTTCGAAGGACTAAAGGCAAAGGGCGCGCTGGTCATTGTTCCCTCCTCCGCGGTAGAAACGATGGGATTGGGCGGATTAAGTGGCATGACCGCGCTGGCGAAAGGCACGGAGAACCCGACGAAATCCAGTTGAAGTAAGAGGATGGCTGAACAAACGTAATGGGAATATCGCGTTCTGATCATCAGCCATTCACAATCTTCCAGCCGAGCTGCCAGAATATTCGCCTTTCTACTCAGGAGAAACATAGTTTCGGATGTCGTGCAGGGCATCATCGGTGGCGTGTTGGCGGATAAACTGCTAAAATAAGACCATGTACGCTTATTGGATAATACTTGGCGGTTTGTGGGCCGTTTTCATCGCAGTATGGTTCGTTGGCGCACTAGGAGCCAAGCGCACTGTACGCCGCTCGTGGGACGGTGTATGGTGGCGCGTAGGTATCGTTGCGAGCGTTATCGTGCTCGTCAATCTTCTGTGGGGCTCTCTCTACATTACTGGCGCGGTGCCCATTCCCATGCTCAACATCGTGGGGCTCATTCTGGCGGCGCTGGGTATTGTACTCGCCATTTGGGCCAGAGTATATCTGGGACGCAACTGGGGGATGCCCCAGGTAGTTAAAGAACACCCAACGCTCGTGACGACTGGCCCCTACGCGTATATACGCCACCCCATCTACGCAGGAATCTTGACTGCGCTCGTTGGCTCGGGGTTCGTTATCTGGTGGTGGTTCGTCGTCTTCGCGTGGTCGCTCGTATACTTTCTAGCGTTTGCCATACGCGATGAAGAAGCGCTTCTGCAAAAAAAATTTTCCCGACACCTACCCAGTCTACCAGGCGCGGACGAAACGGCTCATACCCTTCGTGTGGTAGTACATTATAATTAAAGAATGGCAAACCTGTCTTTTTTGTGGAGGAGAACTATCGTCTTGGATGTCGTGCAAGGCATCCTCATCGGCGCCGGGCTGGCGTTCGTTACGGTACTGATAATCGTCCCGATCGCCTACGCCACAGGAGTCAACGGCTGGGTCACCATGTATGGATGCGGCGAGCCCAGCGACGGCATCTTTTTGCGCGCCGCGTGCGGCGTTGTATTTTTGGGCCCGATAAATGTGCCGCAAGAGGCAATGTACTGGACGACGAAGAAAGATGGCACGGGTCAAACGCTCTCCGGAGCGCACGACTACATCCTGCATCTCCCGGCAGGACAGCTCCCGCCCAACAATGCATTCTGGTCGCTGACGATGGGCGATGCGAAAAATCACTTTGTGCCGAATCCGATTAATCGGTACAGCGTGAGCGACCGCTCTGGACTCGTACCGAATGCCGACGGTTCCGTCGACATCTGCATCCAGAACGTCGACCCGGCAGATCATGAATCCAACTGGCTGCCTGCGCCCTCGGGGAATTTCATACTCTGGCTGCGCGTATACCTGCCCGGTCAAGCCATTCTCGACGGCGAGTACAAGGTGCCGCCGGTCATCCAGATTAATTAATTCGAGTATGAACAACAAAAATTTGAAAACTAGAGATAGTAAGTTTTGGCGAGATTCTTACTACCATAGAATGCTTGGACTTAAGGCGGCCAATGAAGTCGAACGACTCCTCCCGCTTTTTGAGAAAGAGAATCCGAATGATAAGCGCCCGCGTGAGGCAGTGGAAGCAATCAGGGCTTGGGCGCAAGGGAAACGAAAACTTGGCATGGCAGAGGTGCGCAAACTCTCCCTTGGCTCCCACGCTGCGGCGCGAGGCGTGAAATTCGTGAACGACATCTACAAAAAAGCGATCGTCGAACAAGGATTCGGCGAGGGCTCCGTCCCGATCAATACGCTCTATACGGAGCCCGAAACGCTCTTTGCGGAGCCCCTCGCTGCGCAGTCCACCTCGGGTTCTAATCTGATGACAGTTGGCGTGAGCCATGACACGCTCCTTACGGTTGGTTGGCTCGACTTGAGTAAGGGACCGCTCGTCTTGCATGTGCCGGACTTCTCCGGTCGCTACTACAGCGTACAGTTCACTGACCCGTTTGACGTCGACTTCGCCTACGTCGGCACGCGCGTCACCGGTACCGGGGCTGGCGACTACCTCATCACGGGGCCGGCTTGGAAAGGAATCGTGCCACAAGGAATGAGACAAATATCCTCGCCGAACAATTCGGTACTCGTTCTTGGGCGCGTGCTCGTCGACAACGACAGCGACGTATCAGCCGCCTATAATCTTTCGAAGCAGATACAACTCGCGCCGCTAAGCCAAAGGTGATAAAATAAAAATATGAGCAGAACATACACTTATCTGGCGACACTCGTCGGCGTGGTATGCGCCTATTTCATCGTCCGTTTGCTCTTCTTTACTGATTTGAGTACGAGAACCGTGCAGAGCGATGTACTGCAAGGCATTCTCATCGGTTTCGGGCTGGCGTTCGTCACGGCCCAAGTTTACGCGAGGATCAAAGCGACGAAGGTCAACGGCTGGATCACCATGTTCGGATTAGGCGAGCCCTCAAACGGCATGTTGCTACGAGCCGCGCACGCCCAGTTATTTCCAGGACCGGTGAACGTACCGCAAGAGGCGATGTATTGGTGGGCGAACACAGATGGCGCGGGCCATGCGCTCTCCGGAGTGCACAACTACATCATGCACTTTCCGGCAGGACAACTTCCGCCGAACAATGCATTCTGGTCGCTCACAATGGGTGATGCGAAAAATCACTTTGTGCCAAATACGATCAAGCGGTACAGCGTGAGCGATCGCTCGGGGCTCGTACCGAACGCCGACGGCTCGGTCGACATCTACATCCAGAACACTGCTCCAGCGGGTCATGAATATAACTGGCTGCCCGCGCCAACGGGTAACTTCATACTCTGGCTGCGTGTGTACGTGCCCGGAGAAGCCATTCTCGACGGCACGTACAAGGTGCCGCCGATCGTCGAAATTAATCGATACCAACTATGAAAATAAAAGGAGTCAGTTATGATGTCGGCCGCGTTATGGGAGGCAATTGGCGGCCCGTGTTCGACCCCAAAGTTGTGTACCGCGAACAGGAGATCATTAAAAACGATCTGCATTGCAACGCTGTCCGAATCTGTGGCTTCGACATTGGGCGACTCATGACAGCCAGCGAGTGCGCCTTAAAACTCGGACTTGAAGCATGGCTGTCGCCTGAAATGTGGGATAAGAGCCAAGATGAGACGCTTGCCTATATAACCAGGGCGGCGACTGCAGCTGAAAAGCTACGAACGCAATGGCCTGACAAGTTGGTTTTCCTTGTCGGTTCGGAAATCACGCTTTTCATGCAGGGCATCCTGCCCGGCAGGAACGTCATGGAGCGGATGGGTGGCATCATGAAAAATCCCGCGGACTGGAAGACGGGAAAGTATAATCTGCTCATGAACGATTGGCTTACGAAAGCAAACGAATCCGTCCGAAGGGTTTTTCGCGGCAAGGTAACGTATGCGTCTCTCGTATGGGAAGCGGTTGATTGGAAACTCTTTGATTTTGTTGGAGTAGACCATTACTGGAGCGTCAAAATCAAAGACCAGTACGTCGAGATGCTCAAGCCGTCATTCGCTCACGGGAAGCCAGTCGTCATCACCGAGTTTGGCTTCCGAACGTACAAAGGAGCCGCAACTTCTACCGAAGGCATGGCGGGAGACCTCCGCGACCTCGACAAGCCGGGCCCGTCCGTGATTGCTAGCTACCTTCTGAACGAAGCCCTCTCGTCGTTTTTCGGGGTGCAGTTGGCTCCACCGCGAATGAAGTTAAAAGAGGGTAACTGGGAACGCGACGAAGCGGGACAGGCGCGGGCGCTCGTAGAACAACTCGAAACGCTCGACCATGCAGGCGTTGATGGCGCATTCATTTATGCGTTCGTTTCGCCGACCGCTCCGTATAGCGACAATCCTCGCAACGATTTCGATATGAATAGTCACAGCTTGGTGAAAAGCTACGAGGGCGGAAAACACGGCACGACCTATCCCGATATGACATGGGAGCCGAAGGAAGCGTTTAAGGCGGTAGCAAATTTTTATGCAAATCATTGAATACGAACATTTACTTATATTCGGTTTGATCGCGATCGTCGCATGGGTCCTTGCCATTTACTTTTGGCCGCGCATGCTTCTGTATGTATTCAAGAGAGCGATTCTCGTGAAAGGGTTCGGCGACGGCCCCATTCCGGTCAATACGCTTTACACCGAACCCCAAGCGTTTTTTGCAGACCCGTTCAGCCTGCCCGCCTCGGCTCCAAAAGTGGCGACTTCTGGCGTGAATCGCGATACGCTCCTTACGCTCGGCTGGTTAGACCTCGGCAAAGGAGCGCAAATCTTGCATGTGCCGGACTTTTCCAGCCGCTACTACAGCGTGCAGTTCACAGATCCGTCGAAAAACACAAATTTTGCCTACGTCGGCAAACGCACCACCGGCACCAGCGCGGGCGACTATCTCGTTACCGGTCCGGGGTGGCAGGGAACGGTGCCGCCAGGAATGAAGCAGATATCTTCGCCAAATAATTCCGTGCTCGTCATCGGGCGCATCCTCGTCTACAGCGACAGTGACCTGTCGACCGCCTATGATCTTTCGAAGCAGATACAACTAACACCACTAAGCGGCTGGCAACCCAGCCAGTAGCACTCCAACGGTCGCTGCTTATCATGCAATCAAAAATCAATGTGGAAGAAAAATCAGTCGCACTGAAAACATTGTTGGCGCTCGCCGGGACGTCTTTTGTAGCCCACATGCTCGTCGCCGGGAACTACGGGTACTTTCGTGACGAGCTTTACTACATCGCCGATGGCAGGCACCTCCAGCTCGGCTACGTCGATCAGCCGCTACTGATGGGCTGGCTTGCCGCGCTTCTGCACGTCACTATTGGCGACAGTCTGGTCGCGATCCACATCATCCCGGCGCTCGCCTGCGCTGCGATCATCGTCGTCACGGGACTCATGGCGCGCGAGCTGGGCGGTGGCAGGGTGGCGCAACTCGTGGCTGGCGTCGCCGCCCTGTTCGCCGTGGTCTTCATGGCAACCGGGTCAATCTTCTCCATGGATGTGCTCGATCAACTCTGGTGGGCGCTTGCCAGTCTCATCGTGGTGCGGCTATTGCGCCGCGATGCGCCCCGCTTGTGGCTGCTCGTCGGGCTGGTCGCCGCGATCGCTCTCCTGACCAAACTCACCGTGCTCTTCTTCGGCTTTGCGCTAGTCTTGGCGCTGCTGGTCACGCCCGAGCGCCGCTACCTGCGCACACCGTGGCTATGGTTAGGAGGCGGCATCGCCTTCTTGGGACTGCTGCCCGACCTCATCTGGAACGCCGTCAATGGCTTGCCCACCGTGGACTTTTGGCGCCACTATGGCGGCATCGGCGCCAGCCCGCTGGCTTTCTTCTCCACGCAGATCGGGCTGATGAATCCGATCGCCGTGCCCTTGGCTGTCGCCGGTCTGGTCTTCTACTTCCGCAGGACCGGCGTGCGCTATCGTCTGCTGGGCTGGACGTTCGTCTTCGTCTATCTAGTGCTCACCCTCATCGGCACCAAGCCGTACTTTCCGGCTCCCGCCTATCCCATCCTATTCGCGGCTGGAGCAGTGGTTTTCGAGCGATGGGCACTGCGACCGCGGCTCGCCTGGATCAAGCCCGTGTATGTCGCCGTGCTTGCGCTCGCCGGAATACTGCTGGCGCCGGATGTCATGCCCATCCTGCCGCCTGCCGCGGTCGTACACGCCTATGGGTCTTTGACGCAGCCGCTCAGCGATCGCCTTGGCTGGGATATGCTCACCCAGACCGTGGAGCAGGTCTATGCCGGTCTACCGCCCGCGCAGCGCGCGCAGGCATGTGTGTTCACCAGCAACTATGGTGAAGCCGGCGCGCTCCAGCAGCTTGCCGCGCCCGGTCGCCTCCCGCCGGTCATCAGCGGTCATAACAACTATTACCTGTGGGGACCGGGCACGTGCACGGGCCAGGTACTCATCGCCGTTGGGTCTTCGCCCGCTGACTTTAAGGGCACGTACGCCAACATCGTGGTCGCCGCCACACACAAGTGTCAGTACTGCGTGCCCTACGAGCAGGACCTGCCCATCATCGTCGTATCCAACCCGATGATCCCGATCGACCTCGCGCGGCTTTGGCCCTTGGTCAAGCACTATGACTGAGCGCTGCGGCGTTGCCATCTGTGCTCCATGAGATTAACGCTGCGCCGCGGCAGTTGGATTGACAAAAACAATCGGATGTTGGTATCCTGCTGCGAGGCACTACACGCTCTGCCACAAATGACGTAAACGGATCTACCACGAATGAATGAGAGAAAGATTCATTTGGTTTCGGATGCCGGAAATCTCAAACGCGACGATAATAGATTCGAAGTCGAAGGATGAATCACATGAATACAGTCACACTTTCTCCTATGGTGCTACTCGGCGGTGCAGGCATGATTTTGGTTGCACTTGGATTCATTGCTTACGCGGCTTGGCGACATCTGGGCTGGGCATATCTTGGGCTTGGCGCGTTGGCATGGGTCGTCACGGTCGCGATCAAATTCGCGCTGGCAATCCCGCTTAATCCGGAAATCTTTGCCGCGTTGACGGGCGCGCTGCCCGGCGGCATCGGGGTCGGGCTATTTGATCTTTACGTCGGGCTGCTGACCGGCTTGACCGAAGTGCTGATGGTCTGGCTCGTCATGCGTTATACGCGCTTGGGCCGCGTGGACTGGAACCGCGCGCTTGCGTTCGGTATCGGTTTTGGCGCGGTCGAGGCGCTTTTAACGGGATTGGGTTCGCTCGCATCCGTGTCGGCGATCATGCTCGCGCCTCAGTCGATGCCACCAGCTGCACTGGCTCAACTTGCCATGCTGAATAATCCACTCTTTGCCATCGCGCCCATTGTCGAGCGCTTTTTCACGATTTGGGTCCACATCTTTTGCAATGTCCTGATCTTTTTCGGAGTCGCCAAATTGCAGTCGCGCTGGTTCTGGCTGGCGTTTGCAATCAAATCCCTGCTCGACGCATTGGCGTCCTTTGGGCAAACCTCCGGCATGACAACAACCTTGGAGCAAATTTGGATTCTGGAAGCCGGTGTGATCCTGTTCGGTATTTTGAGTTGGCTTGGAGTGCGTTGGGTCGAAAAACGCTATTCCTCCGCGGCGGAGAGCGCGTCGAGTGCGGCAACCGGCAAGCCGAGTCGGATCAAGTATGTTGTGGCAGGCATCATCGTGGTGTTGCTTTTCGTAGGGATCATTGCGGCGGCTGTCAGGTCCTTGCCGCCAGCTCCGACAACGCTCAGCGCGAGCGCCCAAGCATCTGTGTTGGCGTATAGCGAGCCAGATATGGACAATATGATGGCGGGAATGAATGCAAATGATTACACCACATTCACGCGTGATTTCGACGACAAGCTGAAAGCGGCAATCCCGCCCGCCCAATTTGCGAATCTAGAAAAGACAGTGGTCGGCAAGATTGGCAAGTACGTCTCCCGCAAGGTGGTTTCTGTCGAGCAGACGGGCGATTTTGTCACGGTGGTTTATGCGGCGAAATTCGAAAACGACGATCCGGTGACGATCACCGTCGCATTCCACCCGGCGGAACCGCACCAAATTGCCGGATTGCACTTTAACTCCGCCAAGCTACGGCAGCAATAACCGTGATTGGTGAAAACGATAATGGAATTTGGTTTGCTTCTTGGTGGAATCTTGATCGTCGCCGGCATCGCAACGTATTATCTGGCGCCGCGCGTTGGACCCAACCCGATCTTCGGCGTACGGATCGGCTACGCGTACGCCAGCCGCGAAATCTGGGACAAGACGAATCGTTTTGGCGGCGCGCTCTTGGCGCTGGTCGGAGTACTCACCGCGATCGTGGGCTTGCTGCTTGCGCTGCTGAACGTCGCGTCAGGAGATGCGCGGGGCTGGCTTATCGCCGCAATGCTCGCAGCGCTGTTCGGCGCGCTGGCGTGGGCGTTCATCTACGCACGGGGCTTGGCGCAAGGCACGACGATTGCGCGCGAGGTCAAACCGGTCAAGTTTCACTGGGCGTACCTTGTGCCGGTGCTCGCGACGTTCGCGCTGCTGGCCGCGTTCACAGTGTACTTTTATCCGATGCTGCCGGCAGACCATATCGCATCGCATTTCAATATCAACGATCAACCGGACGGCTGGATGTCGCGGAACGATTTTGTGATCTCGTTTCTGATTCTCGGTCTGCTGTTCGTCGTGATCGACGCGATCGCGGTGATCGTCGCGACGCGCGAGCCGCTGATCGCGTTCGGGCGCTGGGGTTCGGGCTGGCGTCTCGATCCCGAGCGCGGGCTGGTCTACACCGGCGCAGCGTTCGCGCTCGTGAATCTGGTTATCGTCGGTGTACTGGCGAACGTCGTTTGGTTCAACACGCGCGGCGCGTTCCTGTTTCCGTTTTCCGCGCTGCTCTTGGCAATCGTCGTGTTGATTGCCGTTTTGATCGCATTGTTCTTCACGCTCGCAAGACGTGAAGTTGGAGGCAACCATGCTTAACGAAAGTGTGATCTCGAAAGACGAACGCACAAATGCGGCGATCGCGCACGCCAGTATCGTGCTCGGCTTTCTCAGCCGCGGCGTGCTCGGCATCGTACTGGCGGTCTTGATCTGGGTGACGCAGCGCGGCAAATCGCAATTCGCCGCGCGCCAAGCCGCGCAAGCCGTATGGTGGCAACTCGCCGGCGTGATCATGGCGATTGGCGCGTTCCTTGTCTGGGGCGCGCTGTTCGCCGGATCGATTTTCGTGCCGGTGCTGCTCAACCCTAGCCGCCCTGAGCCGATGATGCCGTATACGATGATCCCTGCGTTCGCGCTGATTCTCGTCCCGATTGCGCTGACGTTCGCGTGGGTGGGGTACGGCGTCTACGCGGCATGGCAAGTTGCGCACGGCAGAGATTTCTCGTACCCGGTCATCGGACGCTGGATCAATTGAACTAAAGGAGGAACGAGAGCGGCAGGTCTGCCGCTCTCGTTAGGAAAATGATTGAAACTCACGGACTGACCAAACATTTTAACGGCAATCACGCCGTCGAAGATTTGGATCTGCAAGTTAAGCAAGGCGAAATCTTTGCTTTTCTCGGACCGAACGGCGCGGGCAAGACAACGACGGTGCGGATGCTTGCGTGTCTTATCGCGCCCACGCGCGGCGAGGCGCGCGTCGCCGGCTACACGGTTGGAGGCGAGAGCGACGCGATTCGCGCGCACATTGGCATCCTCACCGAATCGCCCGGTCTGTACGAGAAACTGAGCGCGCGGCAGAATCTCGATTTCTTCGCGCGGCTCTACGGCTTGTCGAACAGCGCGCGCGACGACGCGGTCAAAAAGCACCTCGAAATGCTCGGCTTGTGGGAGCGGCGTGACGAAGCCGTCGGTGGGTTCTCGAAGGGTATGAAACAGAAGCTGGCGATTGCCCGCGCGCTGCTGCACGATCCCAAGGTCGTCTTCCTCGACGAGCCAACGAGCGCACTCGATCCAGAAGCGGCAAAGATCGTACGGGATTTTATTGCCGAGCTAAAGAGCGAAGGGCACACGATCTTCCTCTGTACGCACAACCTCGACGAAGCCGACCGGCTTGCCGACCGCATCGGCGTCATGAAACAGCGGCTGATTCAGGTCGACACGCCGGAGAATTTGAGGCGCAAACTGTACGGTCGCCGCGTCGTCGTGCGAACGCGCGCGGTGAACGACGCGCTCATCGCCGCGCTGAAAACGTTGGCATTTGTCAAAAGCGTCGAGCGTGAAGATAGCCGTGTGTCGATTGCGCTGGACGATCCCGACGCGATGACGCCAGCAGTCGTGCGCGCGCTGGTGCAAGCCGGCGCGGAAATCCAATCGGTCGGTGAGGAAAAACATTCGCTCGAAGAAGTCTATCTGAATTTGGTGGGAAACCACCAAACGTAGAAAATTGGTGCCTTATGCCTCAGGCTGGTACTTGGATCCCCTACGCAGGGGGCGACGCATTATTATTGGCGGCAATACTATTCGTCATCGCCGGCGCTCTAGCATACTTGGGAACCAGATTGCAACAGCCGGTGGGAACCCGGCGACCCGGGCGGGCGCTCGGCATTCTCTTGGTTCTGATCTGGGTTCTGGCGCTTGCTACTTTGGTGTTCGCCGTTGGCAGTATGGCTATCGCGCAGACCCAGCAGCGCGGTAATCTCACCGCAGCGCCAAATCCGATCACTCCAATTACTGAGTTGTCTGCCATACTTACCTTTGCGGCGATTACGTCTATCACTCGGGATCACGGATTGAAGATAGCATTTGGTAGCGCGATTGTCGGCGCGATTGCCGCGCCCATGATCTTCGAGCTTCCATTCGATCTCATCGTCATGCCGAGAATATACTATATGTCGAGAATATACTATACGCCTGTACCCGCAATAGTGTATACGCTGCTCTTTTTCCTGCCCCTATTCCTCTGGGAGCTTTCAAGTTTCGCGCTATTGACATTGTCGCCTGTGACGAAATTGTCCAAGTACTCCTTGTTCGCTCTAGCAGCCATGTTCTTCGTGTTCGCTATATGGGCGTTGTTTGGGTTCCCATTTCCTGGTAGCCCAATACCCATCACTCTTAACGCAGCGTCGAAGATTCTGAGTTTCGTCGCCGCCATCACACTTTTCCTACCGCAGAAACCAACACTTGCAGTCGAAACTGATGCTCGATAGAGGACACTATGAACCTGACACGTTTGCAAACCATCATCCAACGCGAACTGCTGGAGATTCGCAAGAATCGACTTTTGCTGTTTACGATTTTCCTGCCGCCGCTGCTGCTGGCATTTTTGCCGATCGGTCTCTTCGCCGCGATGGGCGGTCAGATGGGAAATACCAATATGAACGCCGACCAAATCGCGCGTTACTATAGTCTTTCGCCGGCGTTCAAGGATTTCTCACCAAATGAGTTGATGCAACTGATCGTGTTCCAGCAATTTCTGGTACTCTATCTCGTGATGCCGCTCATCATTCCGATGACGGTCGCCGCGTTCAGCATCATCGGCGAAAAAGACGCGCACAGTCTGGAACCGCTGCTCGCCACGCCGATTCGCACCGGCGAGCTGCTGCTCGGCAAAGCGATTGCCGCGGTTGTACCGGCAGTGCTGGCGACCTGGCTGGCGTACGCGATCTTTATCGTCGGCGGACGCGTGGTCGCGCTGAGCGACCGCGTCTTCGCTGGCTTGCTCAATCCGATGTGGCTCGTCGCGATGATTGCATTGACGCCGCTGCTCTCGCTGCTTTCCGTCAGCATCGGCGTGATGATCTCGTCGCGCGTGAACGATACGCGCGTCGCGCAGCAGATCGGCGGGATGCTTGTGATTCCCGCGGTGGTACTCGGGCTCGCGCAGACGGCTGGGTTCATTCTGCTGAACGCGTTCACGTTCATCGCCGGCTCGCTGATCGTTGCGCTAATCGACGCCGGGCTGCTCTACTTGGCAACGCAAGTATTCCAGCGCGAAAAGATCCTGACCCAGTGGAAATGAGGTAGAAAGAAACCCGTTGCTTGCCCAATAGGTTCGCCAACGTAAGGCAAATTTGGAAATTTGCCCCACATTTTTCCGTTCAAAATTTGAATTGGCGAAGGTATTGTTGCCGGAAACGGGTTTCTGATTTATCATAGCCGGCGCGATGGAACCCATTATTCAAGTTCGTGACCTCACCAAGGTGTATCAATCCAAGGAGCGCTCGGGGCTGCTCTCTTCGCGCGTCAAGAACGTCGATGCGTTGAAAGGCATCACGCTCGATATCTTTCCGGGCGAAGTTTTTGGCTTGCTCGGTCCCAATGGCGCGGGCAAGACGACACTGATCAAGTGCCTGACGACGCTGCTGCTGCCGACGCGCGGCGCCGCGTGGATCAACGGCTACCAGCTCGAACGCGACGAGAACGCGATTCGCGCGAGCATCGGCTGCATGTTGATGGGCGACCGCGGGCTGTACTGGAAACTGACCGGGCGCGAGAATCTCGACTTTTTCGGCGCGCTGTACCAGATTCCGCCCGCGCCGCGCAAAAAGCAAGCCGACAAGATTATCGAAATGCTCAACCTCGGCGACATTGTCGATCGTACGGTCGAGACGTACTCCTCGGGGCAGAAGATGAAGCTAGCGTTTGGCAAGGCGCTCATCAACGACGCACCGGTCCTCATCCTCGACGAGCCGACGAACACGCTGGACTTGCCGAGCGCGCGCGAGCTGCGCACCGTCGTCCACGATCTGAACGAGCAAGGGCGCACCGTCGTTTACACGACCCACCAGATGAGCGAGGCGGAAGAGCTGTGCGACCGCGTCGCGATCATCGACCGCGGCGAGGTGATCGCGCTGGGAACGATTCCGGAATTGAAAGCGAGTCTGAACCGCGAGGGCGTGACTAAAGTCGAAGGCGTGATTCCCGCCACCGCGTTCCGCGCGGTGCGCGCGCTGGATGGCGTCGCGAGCGCGGCGTTGTCGAGCAAGGACGGCGCGCAGGAACTGGTCATCGTCGCTCCCAACCCGCGCGCGATCTTGCCGCAACTGATTCACGCGCTGATGGACAATGGCGCGGTACTGGAGCAGATCTCGCCGACGGAGGTAACGCTGGAGGACGTGTTTATCGCGAAAACGGGACGGACGCTCGCGGAGGATACGCGCGTGAAATGACAAATGAGCAAAATGGGGATTCCAAAATGTCATTCGAGGTTTGTCATTGGGTCATTTGTAATTGAAAAATGTCTCTGACTCGATTTTCTTTCACCAATCGTTGGAATCTGGTCTGGAGCGTCGTCCTGATGCGCCTGCGAATCATGTCGCGCTATCCGGGCGGCAACCTCATCGACATCGCCATACCAACGTTCATCGCCGCGATGCCAATTCTGCTGGGGCAGGCGATTGGCGGCGGCGCGGCGCAAGCCGCCGCGAATTTCCAACAGAACACCGGCACCACGAATTACGTCGCCTACCTGCTGATCGGCTCCAACATTTTCATGATCGTCAGCGGCACGATGTGGAATGTCGGTTACTGGATGCGCCGCGAGCAAGAGACCGGCACGCTCGAAGCGCTCTACCTTGCGCCAACCGGGCGCGGCTCGATTCTGCTGGGCATTTCACTTTATGGGATGATTCGCACGCTGATCAATTTCATGATCGCCTTCGCGCTCGGCTCGCTGGTGTTCCGCGTCAATCCGCTGCAAGGGAATATCCTACTCGCGCTCGCTTTTCTGCTCGTCGGGATGGTGCCGCTTTTCGGCATTGCGCTGCTGTACGGCGCAGTCATCCTGCGTGTCAAAGAAGCCAACGCGCTGATTCAGCTCGCGCAGTGGGTCGTTTCGTTCCTGATGGGACTTTTCTTTCCGATTGCCGTTTTTCCAATCTGGCTGCGCGTCGTCGCGATGCTTTTTCCACCGACGTGGATGAACAACGGCGTGCGCGCGAGCCTGCTCGGCGTCGGTTATTTCTTCCAGCATTGGTATTTCGATCTGGCGGTGCTCGGCGTGTTCTGCGTCATCACGCCCTGGTTCGGCTACTGGCTGTTCACGCGCATCGAACACGGCATTCAACGCGACGCGGGTGTGGGAGAGTTCTAGGCAATGACAAACGAACAAATAGCAAATGACAAATCACAGCGAGCGCCAAGCCCATTTGTCAATTTCCATTTGCAATTTGTCATTTTCGTCGAGATGGTACGCAAGCAGCTCATCGTGATGACGCGCTATCCCGTCGATTTCGTGACGAGTTTCGTGCAGATCTTTTTCATGATCCTGCTCTTTACGTTCGCGACGATCATGTTCGAGCCGCGCGGCGCGACCGAGATGTCCGGCAGCATGACGAGCCGCACCGGCGGCGTGATGATGTACGGTTTCGTGCTGTTCATGTTCGCGAGCGACACGCTCTGGACGATCGGCTACAACATCCGCGAGGAGCAGTACCAGGGCACGCTCGAATCGCTGTACCTCACGCCGGCGTCCAAGTTCGCGTCGCTCGTCTCCCGCGTGACGATGATCGTCGTGTGGACCGGGCTGTTGTCCGTCGCGGCGGTTGTGTTTGTGCAGCTCTTTCTTGGACGCCTGCCATTTCAGAACGTCGGGTTGGGCGCGCTGCTACTGGTGTTCACGCTTTCGGGCATGTTCGGCATCGGATTCGCATTTGCCGCGTACACACTGCTGGTGAAAGAATCGGCGCAGACGACCGCGAACCTGCTTCAGTTCACGATCATGATCGTCTGCGGAATGTTCTTCCCGTTCCACGCGCTGCCGGACGTTTTGCAGAGCATCGCGCGCCTCGTACCGCTCAGCTACGCGGTCGACGCGTTCCGTTCGACGCTGATGGGCTATCCGCCCGGTTTTCCTGAACTCGCATCGATTGAAACCGAGATCGTGATCGTCGTCGCGTTTGGAATTTTGATGCCGATCATTGGCTATTGGCTGTACCAACGCGCCGAGCGCCACGCGCGGGTCACCGGCAGTCTGGCGGAGTTTTAATCAGAAGATGAATGGTAAAGTGTGCATCGTCACCGGCGCAACGTCCGGTATCGGCGCGGAGACTGCGAAGCAGCTGGCACAGCGCGGCGCGACCGTGATCGTCGTCGGACGCAACGCGGAAAAGAGCGCGGGCGCGGTAGCGTGGATCAAACAGCAAAGCGACAACGCGGCGGTCGATTATCTGCTGGCGGACTTGTCGTCGCAGCAAGATATCCGCGCGTTGGCGCAGCGATTCAAGGACAAATACGCGCGCCTCGATGTTTTGGTGAACAACGCGGGCGGCTTGTGGAGGTCGCGGCAGGAAAGCGTCGATGGGATCGAGATGACGTTTGCGGTGAACCATCTGAGCTATTTCTTGTTCACCAACCTGCTGCTCGACACGCTGATCGCGAGCGCGCCCGCGCGCATCGTCAACGTCGCGTCGAACTTGCACCAGCAGGCAGCGCTCGATTTCGACGATTTGCAAAGCACGCGGCATTACAGCGGCTGGGCGGCGTACAACAATTCCAAACTTATAAACGTCCTGTTCACCTATGAACTCGCGCGGCGGTTGAGCGGCGTGCGAGTCACCGCGAACGCGCTGCATCCCGGCGTCATCAGCACAAATCTGATGACCGCTAACGACTCGTCGCGCGCGCGATTCGACCCTGCGTCGACCGGCGGAGAACACGGCGCGCGGACGAGCGTCTATCTCGCGTCGTCTCCCGAAGTCGAAGGCGTCACCGGCAAGTATTTCGTTGCGAGCAAAGCGGTTGCCTCGTCGCCTGCATCGTACGACGAAGCCGCCGCGCGGCGACTGTGGCAAGTGAGCGCGGCGATGACAGTGTGACCAATAGTCTTGAACGTCGTGTTTCCGAACACAAGAATAGACTCCTGCCGGGCTTTACGAGCAAGTATAACCTCGCGCGATTGGTCTATTGCGATACGTTTGCTGACATTCGAGAGGCAATCGCCTGCGAGAAACAAATCAAAGGATGGTTACGCCACAAGAAAATCGCGCTGATCGAATCGGTCAATCCCGCTTGGAAAGACCTCAGCCAAGAATGGCAGCACTGATATGCTCCAACTCCTCATCTTCCTCCTCGGCTTTGCCATCGTCATCGGCACGCTGCTTTCGGCGGTGCGGACGTTCGTCGTGCCGCGCAGCCAGCAGGATCCATTGACGCGCTTTGTGTTCACGACGGTGCGCTTGTTTTTCAATCTCGTAAGCAAGCCCGCGCGCACCTACGGGAACCGCGACAGCATCTTTGCATTCTACGCGCCCATCGCGCTGCTTATGCTCGTTCCGGTCTGGCTCACACTCATTACATTCGGATATTCGTGCATGTTCTGGTCATCTGGCGCGCCCTCGTGGTACGACGCGTTTCGCGACAGCGGCTCGGCGCTGTTAACGCTTGGCTTTGCGCCGGTCAATGGATTCGTGCAGACACTGCTGGCATTCACCGAAGCGATGATCGGCTTGTTGCTCATCGCGCTTTTGATCGCCTATCTGCCGTCGATGTACTCGGCGTTCCAGCGGCGCGAGCTGGCGGTGACGCTGCTCGAAGTCCGCGCCGGCTCGCCGCCGTCGGCGGTCGAGATGATCGAGCGCTTTCATCGCATTCACGGCTTTGAGCGTCTGACGGAGATGTGGCAGCGATGGGAAGAGTGGTTCGCCGATATTGAAGAAAGCCACACGTCACTCATCGCGCTCGTTTTCTTCCGTTCGCCGGTGCCGCGCCGACACTGGGTGACGGCTGCCGGCGCGGTGCTGGACGGCGCGGCGCTCGCCGCATCGACGCTGGACATTCCGCGCAATCCGCAAGCCGATCTTTGCATCCGCGCCGGCTATCTCGCGCTGCGCGCCATCGCGGACTTTTTTGGTTTTCCGTACGATCCCAATCCCAAGCCCACCGATCCGATCAGCGTCACGCACGAAGAATACGCCGAGGTCTACGACCGCCTCAAGAGCGAAGGAATCCCGGTCAAACCCGACCGCGATCAAGCGTGGCGCGATTTCGCGGGCTGGCGCGTGAATTACGATGCCGTGCTGTTGGCGTTGGCGCAACTGACGCAAGCGCCGATTGCGCCGTGGTCGTCGGACCGCGCGCCGCTGCGATTGCGCGATTTCTTTCGGAGGCGCTGACGACAAAATGGAATTGAGGAATACGCGCGTCCTCATCACCGGCGCGAACGGATTCATCGGCGGACGATTGGCGGAACGCCTCGCGGACGAAGAAGGCGCGCGTGTGCGCGGATTGACGCGAAATGTAGAGGCGACCCTACGTGGTCGCCCTGAACTGGGCAGCCATACAGGGCTGCCCCTACAAACGATTATCGGTGACATCACCGATGCGGACGCGGTGCGCCGCGCGGTCGACGGCTGCGACATCGTCATTCATTGCGCGGCGATGCAAGTAGGGGCGAGCGGCCGCTCGCCCCTACTTGCCGATTTCCGCCGCGTCAATGTCGGCGGCACGCTGAATCTGTTGCGCGCCGCGCGCGCGGCAAACGTGCAGCGGTTCATTCACATCAGCACGATCAACGTCCACGGGTTTCCGCCGCCGCGCGACGCGAACGCGGACTCGCCGCTGAGTTTCGCCGGCGACTTTTACTCGGTCAGCAAAGCGGAAGGCGAGCACGCGGCGCGTGAGTTCGCCCGCGACAATGATCTGCCGCTCGTCGTCATTCGCCCGGCGTGCACGTACGGTCCGCGGTCGGACGCCTGGACGATGCAGCCGCTCCGCCGCGTGCGGCGCGGCGCGCCGGTGCTGATCGGCAAGGGCGATGGAATTTGCAACGCGGTCTACATCGATAATCTGGTGGATTTGATTTTGCTTACGCTGAAGAACGACGCGGCGATTGGGCAGGCGTTCATCGGCGCGGAAGGGCGCGGCGTAACGTGGCGCGAGTTTTACGGCGCGTACGCGCGGATGGTCGGTATATCGAACGTGAACGCGCTGCCGCGCTGGGCGGTGCTGGCTGCCGCGACCGGATTCGGCGCGCTGGCGCGCATCACCGGTCGCGCGCCGCGCATCTCGCGTTCCAGCGTCGAGTTCTACTCGCATCGCGTGGTCTACGACATCGAGAAATCCAGGCAGCTGTTGGGCTTCGCGCCGCGCGTTTCCTTCGAGGAAGGAATGCGGCGAACGGAAGAGTGGCTGATGCAAATGGGACGCGATGCGGAAATTGAACAACAGGAGCACAAACAAATAACGTAGGGCGTGAAACGTGAAACCTAAATCGGAAATCGGAAATCGGAAATCTAAAATTCCCTTGATCGTGCTGACGAACGACGACGGCATCCGCTCGCCGGGACTGCTGGCGCTTGCGCGCGCGATGATGGAACTGGGCGAAGTGCTGATCGTCGCGCCGCACGATCAACAAACGTCGATGGGTCGCGCGTTCGTTGGCAGCGGGCACGTGCGCCCAGTCGATTATCGAGTGGATGGCAAACGCCTGTGCGCGTTCGCCGTCGCGGCGACGCCGGCGATTGCGGTGCGGAACGCGCTCATTCTGTACACGCCGCGCCCGCCCGCGCTCGTCGTTTCTGGCATCAATTACGGCGAGAACGTCGCGAGCGGCGTGACGATTTCCGGCACCGTCTGCGCGGCAATCGAAGCCGCGACGCTGGGCGCGCCCGCGCTCGCAGTCTCGCAGGCGACGCCGCCGCAGTACCATAGATCGCACAGCGATTCGATTGACTTTGGGATTGCCGCGTTCTTCGCGCAGCAATTTGCGCGGCGGATTCTCGCGCGCGGTATGCCGCGCGGCGCGGACGTCGTAAATGTCAACGTGCCGAAAGGGGCGACGCCGCAGACGCCCTGGCGTTGGACGCGCGTCTCGCGGATCAACTATTTCCGCTCGCGCGTCGTCGACGGCAAGCGCGGCAAGTTGCTGCGGGGTTACGAAGTGAATCTGGATCGCCAGACGCCGGAGCGCGACTCCGACGTGCGCGCGGTCATGCTCGATCGGCGAGTTTCCGTTTCCGCGCTCTCGTTCGATCTGACCGCGCGTGTGAGCGCGGCAGAGAAGGCGCGGTGGGGGAGATAAAAAACTGGAGGCAACCATGGACTATGGTAAACTCGTGGCACGCTCGTTCGAAATCACTCGCAAGTATCGCGCGTTGTGGCTCTTTGGCGTTTTGCTCGCGCTGTTCGGCGGAGGCGGCGGCTTTAACCCTACCAATTTCTCGAACTTGGGCGGCAGCAGTGGACGCGGCGGCACCGGCGGCGCGGGCGGAAACTTTCCACCCGTGCCGGCGTGGGTCTATCAATCGATTGGCGTCATCATTATCGCGCTCGTGTGCTTCGCGCTGGTCTGGATCGTCCTTTCGATTGTCTTGCGATTCCTCAGCCGCGGCGCGCTCATCGGTTCGGTGCAAGAGCTGGAAGCGAATGGAACACCGCCGGCGGTCGGGCGTGGATTCGGCATTGGCGGCAGCCGGTTTTGGCAGCTGCTGGGCATTGGGCTGACGATCAACATCCCGCTGTTCGTCCTCTCGCTTGCGCTTTTCCTGATCGCCGGCTTACCAGCGATTGCGACCGTCGTGCCGATGATTGCGGCAGGACGATCCTCCGGGCAAATCACTAGCGCCTTCGCCGCCGGTCTGGTCGGCTCGTTCCTGCTGCTTTGCTGCGTCGGCGTCTTTCTTTGGATCGTCGGATTGGTCATCACGCCGTTCTACGAATTCTTCGTGCGCGAATGCGTCATCCAAAAGCGCGGCGTGTTCGATTCGATCCGCGCGGGCTATCGCATCGTGCGCGCGAACGTTGGCAACGTCGCGGTGCTGTACATCCTCATCATCGGCATTGGCATCGGCTACGGACTGCTCATGCTGGTGATCGGTTTGATCTTGATCGGTATTCCGGCGGTCCTCGCGATTGTCGTCGGCATTGCAACGCACGCGGCTGCGCCGGCGATCATAGTCGGACTCGTCATCGGCATTCCAATGCTGCTGATCCTGCTATTCATCAACGGGCTGTACCGCGCGTTCGAATCGACGCTGTGGACGGAAGGATACCTCGCCGTCATCGCGCCCAAAACGCCGGGCGTTGCGTTATAACGTTCCAGCGTTCAAGGAAATTCTGAAATGGATGATCTAGTCGTTCAAGTCGATCAACTCCAGAAATCGTTCAACTCGCTCGTCGCCGTCGATCATTTGACGTTTCAAGTGAATCGCGGCGAGATTTTCGGCTTGCTCGGTCCGAACGGCGCGGGCAAGACCACGACGATTCGGATTCTGATGGACATCATCAAGCCCGATGCCGGCGCGGCGCGCGTGCTGGGCAATCCGCCGGGCGTCGCGCGCGAGCGCATCGGCTATCTGCCGGAAGAGCGCGGTTTGTACCGCGGCTTGCGCGTCGACGAGACGCTGGTGTATCTGGGAGAGTTGAAAGGCATGTCCCGCGCCACAGCGAGAAAACGCGCGACCGAATTGCTCGCGCGCGTCGAACTGAGCGAGTGGACGAGGAACAAGGTGCAGGAACTCTCGCGCGGGATGCAGCAAAAAGTCCAGATCATCGCCAGCATCATCCACGATCCCGATCTCGTGATTCTGGACGAGCCGTTCCAGGGACTCGATCCCGTCAACGTCGAGGTCGTCAAGGATTTGATTCGCGATTTGCGCGCGCAGGGCAAGACCATCGCGCTGTCCGCGCACGAGATGAGCCAGGTCGAGGTGCTGTGCGAGCGCATCCTGCTGATCGATCACGGCAAGGCGGTGCTCTACGGCGCGCTGTCCGACATCAAGAAGCAGTTCTCGCCGAACGCGATTGAGATCACGCCGCCGTTCTCGTTCGACGGCTGGCGCGAGGTCGAGCGCACTGAAACGCACGACCACAAACAACTCATCTACCTGACCAAAGGCACCGCGCCGCGCGAATTTCTGAAGACGGCGCTGGAGCGCGGACTGGCGATCGATCAGTTCGAGATGGCGTCGATGCCGCTGGAGCAGATTTTCGTGCAGGTGGTGACGGAAGGACGGACGACGAATGACGGATGACCGATGCGATGGTGTTCCCGTCCTCTGTCCTCCGTCTTCCGTCATCTCGTTGAGGAGTCAAGTATGTCCAAAGTATGGATCATCGCGTCGCACGAATACATTGTCAACGTCCGCCGCATCGGTTTCATTTTTGTAACGCTGCTGTTTCCGGCGCTGGGCGTCATTGGTCTCGTCATTGGCGCGCTGTTTGGCGGTCAGGCGACGAAATTGTTGAACAGCCAATTCACACCGCAAGCGCGCCAAGCCGGCATCGTCGATCACTCCGGGTTTTACACGCCGATTCCGGCGCAATTCGCCAGCCGCTTTATAGCCTTTCCGGACGAAGCGACTGCCAAAGCCGCGCTCCTCAGCGACAAGATCGGCTCGTTCGTGGTGATACCGTCCGATTATCTCGCCACCGGCAAGATCACGAACTATACGCAAGCCGGGTTCTCGAACATCACGAACGACGATCCGAACCTGCTGCGCGCGTTCTTGGTGAATGGACTCCTCGCGGGCAAGGTCGATCCGGCGTATCTGGCGCGCGCGAGCAAACCGGCAGACTCGACGCTCGTCACGCTCGACTCCACCGGCAAGCCAACGACCGGCGTCGGCTTGGCGATCATCGCGGGGTTCGTCGCGCCGTACTTTTTCTCGATCATGCTCTTCATCGCGGTCTTTTCGTCGTCGGGCTATCTCTTGCGGAGCATCGCGGACGAAAAAGAAACGCGCGTGATCGAGATCGTCCTGTCGTCCGTGTCGCCGACGGAACTGCTTGCCGGCAAGGTGATCGGGCTGGGTGCGCTGGGGCTGACCCAAGTGACGATCTGGCTGCTGTCGTCGTTCGTATTGAGCGGCGGGTTGGGCGCGATTGCCGCCGGTGCGGTGCTGGTGCTCAATCCCGGCAATTTCCTGCTTGCCGCGCTGTACTTTTTGCTGGGCTATTTGCTCTTTGGCACGATCATGGCGACCGCCGGCGCGCTTGGCACCAACCCGCGCGAGAGCCAGCAACTCGCCGGCATCTTTTCGTTCGCTGCGGCGATTCCGTGGTTCTTTGCCGGTATCCTGTTCACAAATCCAAACGCTCCGATCGCGCGCGCGCTCAGCATCTTTCCATTGACCGCGCCGACGACGATGATGCTCCGCTTGCCGCTCGGTGGCGTGCCGGCGATTGACATCATCGCCAGTCTCATCGTGCTGCTGATTTCGATACCGGTTGTGATTTGGGCGGGCGCGCGGATCTTCCGCGTCGGCTTGCTGATGTACGGCAAGCGCGCCTCGGTCAAGGAAATCGTCAGCGCGCTGAAAAGCGCGTAGACGGCGTGTCATTGCGAGGAGGCGGTTTCCGCCGACGAAGCAATCTCATTGCCTGTCGTGGAGATTGCTTCGCCGCCTTCGGCGGCTCGCAATGACACTTTTGTGATGTAACCTTTTTGCTCCTCCCACGTAGATAGCATTGAGAGGAAATGTTGGAAGACCAATTGCTCGTGGAGCGCACCCGGCGCGGCGACCCGCGTGCGTTCGCCCAGCTCGTCGAGACGTACCAGACGCCAGTCTACAACCTGGCGTATCGAATGTTGGGCAACGCCAACGACGCGGAAGATGCGGCGCAGGAAACCTTCCTGCGCGCGTACGCGCAATTGAGTAAATTTCACGTCGGTCAGAAATTCGCGACGTGGCTTTTATCGATTGACGCGCACTATTGCATCGACCGGCTGCGCCGGCGACGGTTTCTGTGGCTCTCGTTGGAAGACCGCGCGCTGGACGACACGCTCGTGAGCGCTAGCCCGGAGCCAGACGACGAACTACTGCGCCGCGAGAGCCAGCAGGAAATCGAGCGACTGCTGGAACACCTGTCGCCGGCGAACCGCCTGGTCGTCGTGCTGCGGTACTGGCACGAGCAGTCTATCGAGGAGATCGCCCAGACCACCGGCGATTCGGTGAGCGCAGTAAAGGTGCGGCTGCACCGCGCGCGGCAGGCGCTGGCGAAGGCGCTGCCGGACGCGAACGTGGCGGCAACACCCGGTACGCCGGGCGTGCGCGCCGCGCAGTGAGGAGGCATGCCATGCAGAATGAAACGCGGTTCCATCACGCACAGATGGTTTCACCATCGGCAGGGTTCACGGCTCGCGTGATGGCGCGCCTGGAAGAACGCGAACGCGCGCGAGCGCGGCAGCGCGCCATGATCGGCGCGGGGCTGCTCGTCGCCGCAGGCATCGCCGCGTTTGCGCTGGTCGCGCTCTGGGTCGCCGCGTGGATCAATGCTTTGCTGGCAAGTCCGAGCGCGATTCTCGTCACGGTGCAGACGATTTCGCCGCTGCTCGGCGGTCTAGCGGAAGCGTTGTGGATCGCCGCGGCAGCCATTTTGCGCGCGGTCAACAGCGTACAAATGCTGGCATACGCTCTGATCGTTCTCGCTCTGACGGCAATCTGGGCGCGCGTAGTGACTGGTCCTTCCAAATTTGCTCTCACACTTTCTGTGGGAGGTCAACGAAAATGAAACGCTTGTTGGGAGTTCTGATTGCGCTGTTACTGGTCGGCGTGATGGCGACGCCGGCGTTCGCGCAAGGTCCGCGCGGCGGCGACCGGGTTTGCACCGGCGGCGAGATGACGGTAGGCGCGAACGAGATCGTCGATAACGTGATACTGTTCGGCTGCGGCGCGCGAATCAGCAGCGGCGCGCAGGTCTTGCGGGATGTCGTCTCTTTCGGCGGCAACGTAGTGATCGAGAAAGACGTTCATGTGAACCGGGACGTGGTCGTCTTCGGCGGCAACCTCGATCTGGCAGGCGAAGCCGGACGCGATGTAACCGTCTTCGGCGGGAACGTAACGCTCCAGCCAACCGCGGTGGTCGATGGTAATCTGATCACGTCCGGCGGATTCACCGATCAAAAACCCGGCGCGGTCGTACGCGGGAGCACCTCGCGCAACACCGGTTTCCGCGTGTTTCCCTACACCGGGAATTGGTCCACCACTTTCCCAGCCACGTTCGGCGGCGGCGTCCTCGGAGCGCTTGCTGGACTTGCGTTCGGGCTGATCCGCACCATCGTCTACGCGCTCGCGCTCGCCGCGCTCGGCGCGCTGACCGTGGTGTTTATGCCGGCGCAGACCAAGCAGGTGAGCGATACCGCGCAAACGTACGCGATGCCGAGTATGGGCGTAGGATGTCTCACCTCGTTCGTCGCGGTGACGCTGGGCATCTTGCTGCTCATTACGATTTGCGGCATTCCGTTCGGCGTGCTGCTGCTGCTCGCGCTGGTGATCGCCTGGCTGTTTGGCTGGATCGCGCTGGGACGGCTCATCGGCGAGAAACTGTTGGAAGCGTTCAAGGTACACGAAATCTTGCCGATCGTCGCCGTCGTCGTCGGCGTGATCGTGCTCACGATCGTTTCCTACGTGCCGATCATCGGCTGGCTGGTCGGGTTGTTCATCGGGCTGCTTGGGCTGGGCGCGGTCGTGCTAACGCGCTTTGGCACACGCACGTATCCGCCGCTGACGCCCGCGCCTGCTGCTCTCGCTCCCGTTGCGCCCAGCGCGCCCGTACCGCCAAGCGACGCGAGCGCGTCGAGCGGATAACATCTCGCAATTGCGTTTGGTAGGGAACGCGGCGGCAGCGTTCCCTACCCCATTTGTGGTAGCGTGGCGGTCTTTTTGTTGTACGCCGAAATCAACTTTCTTTCCGATGCGATACCAGCCCGTCGGCGTTATTCTGTGACCGCTCCTCGCACCGATTGAACCGGAGGCAAGTCAGATGCCTATGCATTTGTTTCGACGAAACCAAGGCACAAAAACGAACGGAGAGTATCAACACGAGAAAGAGCACCTGATCGAATTACATCAGGTGGTCAAGAATTTTGACACGGCGGCAGGCAAGTTCACCGCGCTCAAGACGGTCGATCTCAAGGTGAACGCGGGCGAGTTCGTCGCGGTCATCGGAAAATCCGGCAGCGGCAAGTCAACGCTCATCAACATGATTACTGGCATCGACCGCCCCACGTCCGGCGAAGTGTTCGTCGGCGACACCGCCGTGCACAAGCTCAGCGAGAACAAGATGGCGATCTGGCGCGGGCGCAATCTCGGCATCGTCTTCCAATTCTTCCAACTCCTGCCGACGCTCAGCATCGTCGATAACGTGATGCTGCCGATGGATTTTTGCAACACCTATCCCGCGCGCGAGCGCCGCAAACGCGCGATGCGTCTGCTCGAGCAGGTTGGGATGACCGATCACGCGGGCAAATTGCCATCGGCAGTATCGGGCGGACAGCAGCAGCGCGTGGCGATTGCGCGCGCGCTGGCAAACGATCCGCCGGTGCTTATCGCCGACGAGCCAACCGGCAACCTGGACTCGAAAACGGCGGACTCGGTGTTCGAACTGTTCGATGGGCTGGTCAAGCAGGGCAAGACGATCTTGATGGTCACGCACGATAACGATCTCGCCAAGCGCGTCTCACGCGCGGTGCTTATCGCGGATGGGCAGATCATCGAAGAATATCTGGCGCAGGCGTTTCCGTCGCTCACCGAAGAACAACTCGTCGACGCGACGCACAAACTCGAGCCGATCCATTATCCGGCGGGCGCGGTGATTCTGCGGGAAGGAACGACCGCGGACCGCTTTTACATTATCATGAACGGCAAAGTGGATGTTTTGGTCCGTCGCCCTTCTGGCGACCCGATCGCGGTGACCACGCTCACCAAAGGGCAGTGCTTTGGCGAGATCGAACTGGTGCAGGGCGGACAAAACCTCGCCACGATCCGCGCCGCGCTGGACAATGGCGACGTTGTGGTCGCGACGCTCGACCGCGAAACGTTCACCGCGCTCGTGGGCAAATCACCCAAGACCAAAGAGCAAATCGATCAAATGATCCGCGCGCGCGTGGAAGAAAACGCCACTGCCCGGCAGAAGGATGGTGGTCGTGTTTAGCCCGCGCTGGCGCAAAGTCCTGCACGATTTGTGGGGTGCCAAGGCGCGCACGCTGCTCGTCGCGTTGTCGATTGGCGTCGGCGTCTTTGCCGTTGGCGTCGTCACCCAAACGTTTTCGACCGTGCAGAACGAGCTGACCGTCGAGTACCCGAAATCCAATCCGGCGCAGGCGACACTCTTCACCGATCCCTTTGACGATACCCTGCTGCAAACCGTGCGGCACATCGACGGCGTCGCGTACGCCGAGGGTCGGTCGGTGGTCGGCGCGCAGATTCTCGTCGCGCCGGGTCAATGGAAGCAAATCTTGCTCTATGCCATACCGGATTTCAACAACATCAATATCGACAAGGTGTTTCCGGAAAAGACGTTTGCGCCGCGTCCCACGATCGGCGCGGAGCGCGGCGTGTGGCCCCCGCCGGAACACGGCTTGTTGTTCGAGCGCGCGTCGTTTCTGCTGCCGGGACTCGTACCCGCCGACATCAAGGTCGGCGATTCCGTTGAAATTCAAGCGCCGAATGGCAGAACGTACCAGTTGCAATTCTCTGGACTGGCGCACGAGCCGGGACGGATTCCGGCGACCTTCGCCAATGCGGCGTATGCATACATCACGCCGGACACGCTGTACTGGCTGACGGGAACGCGGCAGATGGACCAGTTGTCCATCATCATCTCACAGCCCCATCCAACTAAAGATCAAGTCACGCGCATCGCCGACGAGGTGCGAAACAAGATCGAGAACGCCGGTCAGTCGGTCTACGCGATGCAGGTGCCCGAACCCGGCGTGCATCCGCTCAACTCGATCTTTCAGGGTCTGCTGCTCCTGCTCAACGCGCTCGGACTGAGCGCGCTGTTCCTGAGCGGATTCCTCATCGTCAATACCATCTCGGCGATGATGGCGCAGCAAGTTCGCCAGATCGGAATGATGAAGGCGATCGGCGCGCGGCAGCATCAGATGGTGGCGATGTATCTGGTCGTGACGCTGACCTACGGCGTGCTGGCGTTTCTGATCGCCGCGCCGCTGGCGGCGATTGTTTCCAGTCGGACCACCAGTCTGCTCGCCGGTTTCATCAATCTCGATTTCCCTAGCTTCGCCATCGTTCCGAATATCGTCATCCTCGAAGCGGCGATTGCGCTCATCTTTCCACTGCTGGCAGGAATCCTGCCGGTCGTCAACGGAACGCGCTTGACCGTCCGCGAAGCGATCACCGATTACGGTCTGGGTCAGGGACCGTCCAAGTCCGGGCGGATCGACCGGTTGATCGAAAAGATCCGCGGCGTACCGCGCCCCATTATGCTTTCGCTGCGGAATACCTTTCGCCGCAAAGGACGCTTGACGCTGACGTTGACGACGTTGATTTTGAGCGGCGCGATTTTCGTCGGCGTGTTCAACATCCACGCCGCGATGCTCGCGACGCTGGACGACGCGCTCAAGTACTGGCAGTTCGACGTGTTGGAACAGTTCAGCCACCCGTACCCTTCCGCCCTCATCCAGCAGCAGGTGACGCAGGTGCCCGGCGTCATTCGCGCGGAAAGTTGGGGCATCACGAACGCGCGCCGCGTGCGCGCCGACGACACCGAATCAGACAATATCACGGTATTTGCGCCGCCCGCGCAGACGACAATGCTCCAACCGACGATGATCGCGGGGCGCTGGCTGGTGCCCGGCGACGAGAACGCGATCGTGCTCAGCAACCAGATCACCGCGGTCGAGAAAGACCTCAAGGTTGGCGATACGCTGACGCTCAAGATCAACGGTAAGAAATCTGATTGGCAGATCGTCGGCATCGCGCGCGTCGTCGGAACGTTCGGCGCGGGCATCGGTCCGGCATACGCGAACTATCCGTACTATGCGCGCGTGACCGATCAGGTGGGCAGCGCGGGCACAGTGCAGGTCGTGACCGCGCAGCACGACGCGGCGTACCAAACCCAGATCATGAAAGCGATGGAGGCGCAATTCAAAGCCGCCGGGATGCGGACGAGCGGCGGCATCACGAGCGGACAAATTCGCCAATCGAACGAAATCTTTTTCAACATTCTCGTCGGGATGCTGCTGACGATGGCGATTCTGATGGCAGCCGTCGGCGGCTTGGGGCTGATGGGTACGATGTCGCTGAACGTGCTCGAGCGCACGCGCGAGATCGGTGTGATGCGCGCCATCGGCGCGTCGAACGGCGCGCTGCGCGGCATCGTAATGATCGAGGGAATGACGATTGGTTTGATTAGCTGGCTGGTCGGAGTGCTGGCGGCAATTCCGCTCGGGCAATTATTGAGCACCGCGTTGGGCACTGTCATTTTCCAAATGCCGCTCCACTATGTCGTCGCGCCGGACGGTATCGTCATCTGGCTCATCGTCGTGGTCGTCGTCTCGACGCTCGCGACGCTATTGCCGGCGCACAACGCGTCGCGGCTGACGGTGCGTCAAGTGCTGGCGTACGAATAAAAACGTAAAGCGTATTGCGTGTTACGTTTCACGTATCACCCACATACAGAGGTTCATCGTGAAGAATTGGTTTCTGGCAAGTGTTGCATTATTCGCCATTGTTCTCGCCGGCTGCAGCGCGGCTCAATCGGCGCAAGCCACGCCGACGAGCGCGGCGATTCAGCCCATCAAGGCAGCCAATACGATCATCGCGCAGGGCAAGGTCTTGCCGATCAAGTTCGCCGATCTGGGAATGATGACCGGCGGCATCGCGGCGGAGGTGTTGGTCAAGGAAGGCGACCACGTCGACGCGAACCAGGTACTGGTGCGCCTCGCCTCCGCCCAGCAAAAAGCCGCCATCGCAACCGCGCAGGCATCGCTCAGCCGCGCGCAAGCCGAGCGACAGAAATTGTTCCAGGGTCCGGACGCGAACCAGCTCACCGCCGCGCGCTCCGATCTGGCGAACGCCGCCGCCGCACTCAAGCAGGCGCAAGCCGCGTACGATCAAGCCGGCGGCGCGAGCAATCCGTACGTCGGGATGCTGCCGACTTCGCTGGCGCTCGAGCAGGCGTACAATACGTACACCGCAGCAAAGGCGCGACTCGACGCGCTGCAAGAACCGCCGCGTCCCGCCGATATTGCCGCCGCGGATGCCAACATCGCCGCCGCGCAAGCGGATTTGAATCGCGCCAACGCCGCGCTCGCGGACACCGAACTACACGCGCCGTTCGCCGGCACAATTGCCACCGTCAACGTCAAAGTCGGCGAAGAAGTGACGCCCGGCACGGCGGTCATTCAACTCGCCGATTTCTCCGCGTGGGAAATTCAAACGACCGATCTGACGGAAATCAATATCACCCAAGTCAACGTCGGCGATGCTGCCGCGCTAACGTTCGATGCGATTCCCGATCTGACGTTGCCGGGACAGGTCACGCGCATCGGCGCGCTTGGCGAAAACCGGCAAGGCGACATTGTTTACACCGTGACCATCACGCCCAGCAAGCTGGATGACCGATTACGTTGGAACATGACCGCCAAAGTCAGCATCACGCCGAAGAACTAACAAAGACCCGCCTTCTCGGAGAAGGCGGGTCTTTCGTCCACACGATTACATCAAATGCTTACGCCGCAGATTCCAGAACGCGGCGTAACCGATTGGAATCGGCATCCAGAAGGCAATCGCGCGCGACAGAAGGATCGCCATCAACGCCACATCGCGCGGAACGCCGAAGGCAAGCGAGAGCAGCGCGAAACTCGTGCCCATGATCGCCACCTCGCCGGGCACCGCGCTCACCGTCGAGAGAACGCTGACGGAGGTAAAGATCAGAATCAGCGCGCCCGGCGAGATCGCCCAACCCATCGCGAGGGAAGCGAAATACAACGCGGCAGCGCCGCCGATGTAGCGGATCACGTTGAGCGAGCATACGGCGACAACATTCAGCGGCGCGCGCCGCGCGGCAGACATGCCGGCATAGAAATCGTCCAGCGCGCGCTGCACGCTCTGGTGCGCCAGAACGGGGCGTCCCAGCAACCACTCCAGCGGCTGACGGAGCGCGCGCGCGATCGCGTGGACCCCGCGCTCGACCCACGCGCGGTGGCGGTAGACCCGCCAGCCGACCACGATGAATAGCGGTGACGCGACGGCGAAAACGAGCGTAAAATCGACGATCAGCGCGCCGGGCGGCAGCGCGTTCGTCAGCGTGACGATGCCGATCAGCAGCACCACGCCGCCGATCACCAGACCGATCATATCCTCGATCAAAAAGATGACGGCGACCGCGCCACTATGCAAACCCTGACGCGTTAGAAAAGCGAACCGAATCAACATTCCCGGCGCGCCGCCGGTCGAAAAAGTTCGATTCGCGGCAGCGCCGGCAAAGAACGCTTCGACCGTTGGGATCAGCGGTACGTCAATATCGAACACCCGCGCTAACGTCATGGTCGATCCGGCGCTGACAAAATAGCGCAGGATCTCCGCGCCCAGCGCCAACGCAAAAAAAGCCGGGTGAGCGACTTGGAGCAAGTGAGCAACGTGTCGTATGCCGATCAGTCTGGGCACCAGCAGGAAAACAGCAATGCCCAGCAGAAACAACCACACCGCTTGTCGCCGGTCAATCGCCCATTGACGCGGCATCGTTTTTTCAGTCAATGCTCTATCCTCGCTAGTTGAGATAAGCTAATGCTTCCCCGCGTTCCTCATCCATCACAATGTCCAGGTAGCGTCCGCCGGATGCTTCCGGCACATCGATCACCTGGATATAACTCGCGTACGCCTCATCGCCCGGCAGCAAATCGGCAAGCGCGTTCGGCGATTCAAAGATAAAGGCGCGGTTGAAAATCGTCCCTGGATCTTCCAGGAAAAGCGGCAGCGCGTAAATGTGCGCTTCGACCAAATCTTGGAAAAAGTGTGTCCCGTACGAAACGTCCGGCACGCCCTGCCCGCGCGGCGAGGCGACCTCGACCAGGACGCGCGCGTTGTTGATGTCCGCGTAACCCACTGGCACGCCGAGGTCGATGTTCGAACTGCCCCAGCGTCCGGGCCCCATCAGGATGAACGTCTGCCCCTCCAGCCGTTTGTTCAGTCGTCCGACGACGCGCGCCAGCTCGAGTTTGACGGTTGGCTTGGCAAGTTGGCTGTACTTTTCCGGATGAACGTAGACGATATAGCGGACATTCGATACAACCCCTTGCGGGATCAAACGATGCGCGGAGAAAATCTGGTCTGCCGCCGGAATGTCGGTGGGCAGATGAACACGCTGTCCGGTTTCGATGCTTACCGTCGGGCGGCATTGCAAAAGATGGAATACGATGCGCGGCGCGCGCGAGTTATCGGTCGCCAGACTCGCCGTGAACTCGATGTCGACCGGGCAATTGTATTCTTTTTCCAGACGCCTCAAGATCGCTTTCAACTGCGGGACAAAATCGGTCTTTTTCAGCAGTCCGTCGAACGTCAGCACCAATTCGTGCGGCTCCAGCAGGCGGATGTCCGAAAAGAGCGGCTGAATGTAATCATCCCGGTCTACCGAGACGAGGTACGGCAGCGTCGGATCATCCAGCGCAAAGACATCGGCGACCGGGCGTGTCCTCAGCTCATTGCTTTCCAGGTCGAGGAGATCGACAAAGCGCTGGGAGTTCCGGCGAATCTCGTCTGCGCTGACCTCCGGGCGCAACTGCGGATGGCTGAGCGCGATCATGCGCGCGTGATCGTTGCCTACGCGGTCGACCGCGCGCGTGCCCAGTCCCCACACGAGCCGCGCGAAACCATCTTCGCGGCGAATCTGCGGATTCCATCGAAACGGATTGCGGCTGTAGCCCACACCGGCAAGCGTCGGGAAAAACACGCGATTGCGCCGCTCGCCCTGCACCAACTGGATCAGAATCGCCATCCGCTCGTCGTAATCGAGCAGTCCCATCTTACGGCGATAGGCAAGCGCGTCCGGACTCAGGACGCTGGCGTAAATCGTCTTGATCGCCGTGATGAGGTCGGCGAGATTTTCTTCCGGCGTTCGCTGGTTTGGACAAAACAGACTTTCGTACTTGCCAGCGAACGACGTGCCGAAACTGTCTTCGAGCAGACTGGACGACCGAACAATCAGCGAGCGGTCGCCGATGACGCCGAGCAGCTCGCGCAGTTTTTCCGTGATCTCGTCCGGAAATCGCGCGTTGAGGTACGATCGCAAGATTTCCGGATAGTCCGCGTCGATTTCCTCGTACGTCTTGTACTTTTCATCGACGGAAGAAAAGAGCGCGTTCTGCAAATTGAAATCGTAGAGGACGTTCGCACCCAGATAGTAGGATTCCGGCATCACGATCCGGCTCAGGTCGATGCCTTCCGCCGCGCTTGCCTTTTGCAGAATTTTCCACGCCAGCAGCATCCCCGCCGCTTTGCCGCCGATCTTGCCGTCGCCGATGCGCCGCCGCCGAATCTCGCGCAGGTCGGCGACGGTAAAGTATTCCTTGGCGATGCGGACGAAATCCAATTGATCGCTCACCACCGTCTTGATGATGACGACGAGCATCTCTTCGATGTGGTGGCGCGTCTGGGATTGCTCGTCCGTGGGCAGCGATTCGTACTGCTCTGCCTGCGCGAGCACCATATCCAGCGGCGCAAGTTCCGGGTTGAACGTCAGGAACACTTTTTGATTTGGATTCCGCTCCGCGACGACCGACTGGACGATGTTCTGGAACAATTCGTGCGGCAGGTTGTAGGCGAAATAGAAATCGGTCAGCGTGTCGCGCGTCTGCTGAACGCGGCGCTCCCACACCTCCGCCGATTCCTGCACCAAGGGATCGACCAGCCCTTCCAGTTCCTGCGAGCGCTGCGCCTTCGCCTTCACTTCGCCTTCGAACGCCGCGCGCGTGATGACGCCGCGCGTGAACAACTCCTCGCGCATCTTGGCGCGGATCGTCGGCGCGAGAATCGGATACTGGCTAAGTTCCAGAAAAATCGTAAGAACTTTGGGCGCGCGCAAGTCCGGCGGCATTCGACCGAATCTCCCTTTACCCTAAACGCGTGATCAAAACTTTTTCGATCTTGGGACCCTTCATCGCCGTAATGGTCAACTTGATATTCTCCACCCTCAACGGATCGCCTTCCTTCGGAATACGGTGCAGCGCGTGCAGAATATAACCCGCCACGGTTTGATACTCTTCGCTCTCCGGCAAATGGATGCCCAACTGTTCGTTCACTTCTTCCACGCGCAGCTGCGCGTCAATCTGGGTGGTGCGCTCGTCGATCGTCTCCACTTGCGGCGTTTCCTCGCTCAGCTCACCGCCCAGCCGCCCCACGATCTCTTCGATCAAATCCTCCAGCGTGACCATCCCGGAGGTGCCGCCAAATTCGTCGATCACGACCGCCAGCGGAATGTTCTGCGCCTGCATTTCCGCCAGCAAGTGCCCAATCGATTTCGATTCCGGGACGAAGAGCGCGGCGCGCGCCAATTCCCGCGCGGTCTGATCGAGCGCCGCCGCGCCTTCCGCCGAGATCGCGCGCAGCACGTCCTTGATCGAGAGAAAGCCGGTGATGTTATCGACAGTGCCGGCATAGATCGGAAAGCGCGTGTGGCTCGTCTCGCTAAAGGTTTGCAAAAAGTCGGCGATAGTGGTATTCTCGTCGACGGCGAGCATTTCAGGGCGCGGGATCATCACCTCGCGCACCAGCTTGTCGTCAAACTCGATCACGTTGTGGAGCATTTCTTTTTCGCGCGGCTCGAGCGCGCCGCTCTGTTCCGTCTCGGCGATGAGCTGCTTTAATTCGTCCACGCTGTAGACTGTCTGGTGCGCGCCAATCGGCTCGACGCCCAGCAATCGCACCACGGCGCTCGTCAGATTGTCCAGCAACGTGATGATGGGTCGCAGCGCGAGATCGATCAGCGCGACGGCGCGCGCGGAGAACAACGCAAAGCGGTCCGCCGAACGAATCGCCACGATTTTCGGCGCTTGTTCGCCCAGCACGACATGCGCCGAGGTGATAAGCGCGAACGCGATCGCCAGCCCCACGCCATACGCGATGCCGGTCGCGAGCGCGGAATCGCCAAACGACGCAAACACCATCCGGATGAACTCCGCCGCCAGGTTCTCGCCGACCCAGCCCAACCCCAGACTTGCCACGGTAATGCCGACTTGCGACGCGGCGAGCACGCGATCGGTATCCGCCAGCAATCGCTGGACACGCACTGCCGCCACGTTTCCCTTCGCCGCCAGTTGATCGATGCGCGGGCGCGGCACCGTCACGTACGCAAATTCAACGGAGACGAAGAAACCGTTCGCCACCAACAAGACGAGCATCACGCCGAGCTGAAAGATGAGCGTTGCAATTTCCGGGTTCATCGCCGTAACTCCTAACCGCAATTATAACACAGACGCCGCAGAAGAGACAACAGACGACAGATGACAGACGACAGACACGAAACTAGGGCTGCCGCGCCCGGCAAAATCATTCTCTTTGGCGAGCACGCCGTCGTTTATGGACGCCCGGCGATTGCCGTGCCCGTGTTTCAAGTGCACGCCCAAGCCACAGTCGAACCACGTGCCGGCGAGGTCACGATCGACGCGGCGGACATTGCGCGCCGGTTCGATCTTGCCAACGCGCCGGCGGACGATCCGGTGGCGACGATCATTACACGCACGTGCGCGCGGCTCGGCGTCACGCCGCGAGATTTTGCGATTCAGATTCGCTCGACGATTCCGGTGGCGCGCGGGTTAGGCAGCGGCGCGGCGGTATCCGTGGCGATCGCACGCGCGCTCACAAATTTCTTTGCCACAGAGGGCACAGAGAAAAAAGAATTAAGAAACTCTGTGTCCCCTGCGCCCTCTGTGGCTAGATTATCCAATGAAGACATTTCCGAGCTGGCGTACCAAGTGGAGTTGCTGCACCATGGCACGCCGAGCGGCATCGACAACACCGTGATCGCGTACGAGCAGCCGGTGTACTTTGCGCGCGGACAGCCGATTGAATCGTTCCGCGTCGCGCGTCCGTTCCTGATTGCGATTGCGGATACCGGCGTCGCCGCGCTCACCAAGATCGCCGTCGGCGATGTGCGCCGCGCGTGGGAAGCCGACCGCGTGCGTTACGAGGCACTGTTCGATCAGATCGGCGCGATTGCGCAGAACGCGCGGGCAGCCATCGAGCGCGGCGACATCGACGCGCTGGGTCTGCTGATGAACGGGAACCAAGACCTCGCGCGCGAGATCGGCGTCTCGTCGCCAGAAATCGAAACGTTGGTCAACGCTGCACGGCACGCCGGCGCGCGCGGCGTGAAACTCTCCGGCGCGGGGCGCGGCGGAAACGTAATTACGCTGATCGATGAGGGAAATCGCGCGGAGGTAGAACGCGCGCTGCTCGCGGCAGGCGCGGCGCGGGTGATTGTGACGCGAGTAGAATAAAAGCCTCCCGCAGGTTGCGAACCTGCGGGAGGCTTGTTTTCACCAAATCTCGATGCTGTAATCCGCGATCACGGCGTCCATCCGCATTCGCTCGATGTTGTCGATCACCTTTTCCAGCAGCCCTTGCGCGTACTGAGCGTCAGACGAGACGCAGACGATACCGAGCGTCGCGCGCTGCCAAGCGTCGAGCGAATCGACTTCGGCGATCGAGACGTTGAAGGACTGGCGCACGCGCGCGGTGAGCGACTTGACCACGTGCCGCTTGTCTTTCAGCGAATGGCTCGCTGGGATTTCAAGTTCGAGCGTGCAGACGCCGACGACCATAAATGACAAATTTCCACTTGGCAAATGACAAATTGTTCAATGTGATTTGTCATTTGCCATTTGCTAATTTGCAATTGCTCTCCGCACTTCCGCTTCGATCAGCGCTTCCAGCCGCGACAAATCGGGCGTGCCACTGGCGCGCTGCCGCGAGACGTGGCGCTCGCTCACCGGACACGCGTTGCACTCCGCGCACACGTCGCGTCCCATCTGCGCGAATACTGTCTGCCGCATCGCCGCGATCTTTTCGATGGCTTCCGGCGGCAGCAATGCCGGCGGACCATTCAGCGCCTGCTGTGCGGCAAGCGTCACCTGCGCGGAATGTTCAACCCGCTCCAGCCGCATGTACGCCTCCCACAGCGTCGCTCCCACCGTCACCGTCCCATGCCGATCCAAAACAATCGCGTCGTACTTTTTCACCAGCTCGCGCACCGCGAGCGGTCCTTCGGGACTGGCGGGCGTCGCGTACGGCGCGGTCGGAATCGTACCGAGATCGTACAATACCTCCGGCAGCGTACACTTCGCGAGCGAGACGCCGGCGAGCGTGCACGCAATGGTCATTGGCGGGTGCGCGTGAATCACCGCGTGGACATTCGCGCGCTGGCGATAACATTCGAGATGGATGCGAATCTCGGACGATGGCTTGAGGTCGCGCCACTTGCCGAACTGCGGCGACACTTTCTCGCCGTTCAGATCGACGACGATCAACTGATCGGCTTCGAGGAATCCTTTGCTAAAGCCGGTCGGCGTTACGAGCAACCGGTCGCGGTCGAGGCGCACGGAAAGATTCCCGTCGCCCGCCGCAACCATCCCCTTTTGATGAATCAGCCGCCCGATTTCGACGATGCGCTGACGCAGTTCGGTTTCAGTTTGCGTGTCCATACTTTTCGATCAGCTCGCCCGCGATGCCGTTCTCGCGCGCGATGCGCCCATAAATCTCCGCGCTCAGTCGCGGCGTCCGCGTTTGCGTTGCCACATCGAGCCGATACAAGCCAAATCGCGCGGTGAATCCTTCTGCCCATTCAAAATTATCCACGAGCGTCCAGTAGAAATACCCCTTGACCGGAACGCCTTCCGCCATCGCGCGCTGGACTGCGGCGATGTGCGAGACGAGGTAGCGCGCCTGCGTCTCATCGCCTAAATCGAACAGTCCGTTCTCGGTGACGTAAATCGGTTTGCCGTACACCGCGTGCTCTTTCAGAAAATCGTAAAAGCTGGCTGGATGAATTTCGCCGGCAAACGGCGGCGCGGACGCGTGCCACACCGGTTTGATCGACCGAGAGAAGAGTTGACCGGGACTGCCCACATCGAATGCAGACCGTTCGGCGAAATAGTAATTGACGCCGATAAAATCTTGCGTGCCGATGGCTTGCGGAACGCTGCCGCGCGCCGGAAAACGCAATCGACCATCGACCAGCGCGCGGAAAAACCAGCGATTCGCCATTCCGTCGCGCAGACTCGCCGCCCAGCGATCCAGCCCCGACGATGGATTGGCGGGCAGAAACCGGCGCAAGTGATGCGCAATGCCGACGCGCGCGTTGGGCTGAATGCGATGAATTGCGTGATACGCCGCCGCGTGCGCGCGCACCATATTTGCCAGAACGCGAAACGCGAGAGAGAAATTCTTCTTGCCGGGGGGCCAATTGCCGTCGCTGTAACCAGAAAACGCGTAGACGAATGGCTCGTTGATCGTCACCCAGAAATCGCACAGGTCGCCCAGTTCTTGCGCGACCTTCACCGCGAATCGCTCGAAGAGCGGCACAACCGTTTGAGTTTCCCACGCGCCTTGTGCTGCCAGCCAGCGCGGGTTGGCAAAGTGGTGCAGCGTGACGAGCGGCGTCATCCCGCGCTCGCGCAGCGCGATCAGAATGCGGCGATAAAACGCGAGCGCGTCCGCGTTCCACTCGCCTTCGCGCGGCTCGATGCGGCTCCACTCGACCGACAGCCGGTGCGCGTTCTGGTTCAGCGATCTCGCCAAATCGAAATCCTCGTGATAGCGTTTGCCTTTCCACCAATCGCACGCAACCGTAGACCGGTCGCCGTTCTGAATGTGCCCCGGCGTCTGTTCCCAGTCCCACCAATCGTTGTTGTCGTTCGCGCCTTCAACCTGATGCGCCGCTGTTGCCGCGCCCCACAGAAAGCTGTCTGGAAAGTTGAGTGTTGTCAAGTCAGTGTCCAGCGTCCAGTATTCAGTGAACAGTGGAACTGTAAACTATCCACTGTTCACTCTTTCTCTTCCCACGCGCCGACCAGCTCGAAAACTTCGATCGGTTGCTCACGTCCGCGCACGGTCAGCTTGGCGCGCGCACGCACGGCGATCTTGTCCTCGATCAACGCATGCGTGCTGCGCGTCAGCAGGATCTGACCGCTGTCCGCGTTTTCTTGCAGCCGCTTGGCGATGTTCACCGTATCGCCGACCGCCGTATAGTTCATCAATTCGTGCGCGCCAATATTGCCGACGATCGCTTCGCCCGTGTGCAGCCCGACGCGAAAAGTGAGGCGCTGTTCGGGCGGCAACTTGGGCGCATACGCCGCCACCTCGCGCTGCAGCGATAGCGCGGCGCGCGCGGCGCGCCACGCGTGATCCGACTGCGGCATCGGCGCGTTGAATATCGCCATGACGCCATCGCCCAAGAATTTGTCCAGCGTGCCTTCGTAGCGCAGCACCGCCTGATACGCCAGCGACAAATAGCCGTTCAACACATCGACCAGTTGTTCCGGCGGCAGCAACTCGGAAAGTTTGGTGAACCCGTGAATATCGGCAAAGAGGATCGTCAACAGTTGGCGCTCACCGCCCAGCGAGATGCGCCGCGCGTCGGTGAGCAATCCCTCCACGACGGTCGGCGCAACGTAATGTTCAAACGTCGTGCGCACACGCTGCGTCTCCTGTTCCTGCGCGCGCCGTTCGATTTCCAACCGCGCCTGCTCGGTCAAGTCTTCGACTACCAGCGCAACGCCGACCATCTCCTGCGCGCGCCAGATGCCGGACAAGTGAAGCGTCAAATGCACCTCGCCGCGGTCCTCCACACGCGTTATCACATCACGCACGATATGTTCTGAAGTGCGCGCCCACAGCCGCGCCATCAGCAGCGGCAATTGTGCGCCTTCCACCGCGGGAAGCGCGTCCACGTAGGGACGCCCCAGCGCGTTCATCGCCGAAACTCGGAAGATGTTCTCCGCCGCGCGATTGAAACTCGCCACGCAGCCGTCGGGATCGATGGTGATGACGCCCGTCGCGATGCTCGCCAGCGTGGAATCGAGATAATCGCGCATCGAGCCTAGGCGCGCCATCTGATCGCGCAGGTCGGCGAGCAGCCGCGCGTTCTCCAGCGCGACCGCGCTCTGCCCGGCGAGTGTCGCGAGAAGCGCGAGGTCGGCGTCGCTGTAGCGATCACCGGAGAGCCGCACGCCGATCACCCAGACGCCGATGAGCGCGCCGCGGCTGTGAATCGGCACAAAGACTTCGCCGTGCAATTGCTGCAACGCCTCGCGCGTCTCGGGCGTCAAGTCGGCGTATTGCGGCAAGCGATCGATATCGTACTGCAGCAACGGCGCGTCACGTCCGGTCAACGCCCGCGCCACCGAGGTCGTCGCGCCGAGATGAACCGCTCCGTCGTCCGTAGATTCAGGAATGACGCGCAGCGCGTAACCGTCCTCGTCTTTTTCGACGATCAGCAGCGCGGCGTCGCGCGCGCCCATCACTTGGCGCAACAGCGTGCGCCCCTTGGCGGCAAGTTCATCCAGTTCGATTTGCTCGGCGAGCTGGCGACTAAAGTTCTGCACCACCGTCCGCACGTCGTACCCCTGCTCGAACAAGGAGCGCTCGAGCACGCGCTGCATAAAATCGCGCAGCGGCTGATACAGCAGCGCCAAGCCGGTCGCGGCAATCAGCGCGCCGATTTCCTGGCGCACCGGATCCGCGCCGCGCAGCGCTGCCAGCGCGGCGGCAAGGACGATGGTGTACACCATGATGGCAAACGCGGTGATGAAAAGGTTGCGCGCGCTGCGGCGCAAGAGATCGCGCAAATCGACCAGGTCGTGCTGAATCGCCGCGTACGCAACGATGGCGACGCCGACCGCCTGAAGCGCGGGCGCGAATTGCCGCGCCGGTCCGCCGACGATCAAATCGAGCGCGTCGTACGCGACAAAAAACGGAAGCGCAATGCCGAGATAGGAAAGGCGATTGCGGTGCAGCGGGCTGGTCGTGCGGCTGTGCTCTACCGCGCCAAATACGACGATGAACGCGATGACGTATGCCCACAGCGCGGTACGCAGAATGAAGACGAGCGTAGCGGTAGAGATCGTGCCTGGCACCAGATAGAGCGATACTTGCAGCGCGTCAGCCGCGATCGCAGTGGTCAGTATAACCAAGCCAATGAGGAACGCCCACGGCTTGGAATCGATGCGGATGAACGCGCGCGCAAACGCGTAGAAAAAGAGAGGCAGCGCGGTTTCAGCAAGGAGGTATATTCGGAGGAGCGCCGATTGCGCCGGGGCTGCGGGCGTAAGCCCCAGCGAGATCGTCAGCGCGCCCTGCGCCAGAATCGCCATCAAAAGATACAGCACCAGGCGACGCACAGGCGCATCGCGCCAGTCGCGGCGAACGATGATAGTGACGAGAAGGGCTAGATAAATCAGCAGAACGATAAGAGGAACGATCCATTGAACATTCACGCTAGCCGGTTACCTTGACAAATAGAATCGCCACCGTGCAGGCGGCGCAACAACTGAATTATACCCCGATTGCTCGAGTCAAAGCAAATCAAACGATTCGGAACGCGTCCACCAAGACACAGCGCCGCTCGCGCGTGAACGTCCGCGGGCGCGTCATCCCTTCGCCCGTCGTCCCGGCAATCGAGAACGAACAAAAACCTTCGCCGCCGTACCCCAGCCCCGCCAGGTTCGGACCATTCTTGACAAAAATCGAAACATCGGCTTCTTTGGCGTAGCGACTCAGATGATCGAGGTGGCGCGAGTAGATGACCGCGGTGTGCCGGCGTCCGCCTTCCACCGCGACGGCAAAATCGATCGCGTCGTCTGCGTTTGCGACGCGCACGAGTGGCAGGATCGGCATCATCTGCTCCGTCCAAACGAGCGTGTGCTCGCGCGGCACCTCAGCCACCGCGAGCCGCACTTCGTCGCCTACCGTCACGCCGATTTCCTTCAGAATCACAGACGGATTTTGTCCGATCCATTTCTTGTTCAAGTTGGTCGATTTGCCCGGCCTGACCGGCTCGGAGAAAATCACTTTTTCGAGACGCGCGAGTTCATCGGGCGACAAGACGCGGCAGCCCAGTCCGCGCAGCGCGGCGATCAATCGATCCGCAATGGCGTCGACGGCGATGACGCTTTTTTCGTCGGTGCAGATGATGTTGTTATCGAACGACGCGCCCTTGATAATCCCGCGCGCGGCTTCATCGATGTCGGCGGTTTCATCCACGACGACGGGCGGATTGCCCGGTCCCGCGCAGATCGCGCGTTTGCCGGACTGCATCGCCACGTGCACCACCGCCTCGCCGCCGGTGACGAGCGTGAGCCGTGTGCCTGGATGTTTCATCAGCTCCTGCGCGCTTTCAATGGTCGGTTCCGCGATGCCGGCGACGAGATTCGCCGGTCCGCCGGCTTCGACGATGGCTTGATTGATGATAGCGATGGCGCGCGCGCTGGATTCTTTCGCGCTGGGATGCGGATTGAAGACGACCGCGTTGCCGCCGGCGATCATCGCAATCGAATTGCCGATGACGGTCGCGGTGGGGTTGGTCACCGGCGTGATCGAGCCGCACACACCGAACGGCGCGCGTTCCATCAGCGTCAAGCCGCGGTCGCCGCTCCAGGCAATCGGCTCCAGGTCTTCGATGCCCGGCACCTTGTTGATGTTGAGCAAGTTCTTTTCGATTTTGTCTTCGTAACGTCCCAGCCCGGTCTCGCGCCACGCTGCCCACGCCAGCACCTGCGCGTTCTCGCGCAGCCGCTCGCGCAAATGCGCGATGACCTCTTTACGCTTTTCGAGCGGGAGCGCCATCCACATTCCTTGCGCGACGGCAGCGGCAGATACGGCGCGGCTAATGTCCGGGAAAATGCCAGTCGATGGCGCGGTGTCGCCGCGCTGTTTTAGTTCTGCCATCACGTATTGGACGATATTCGTAATATCGCGTTCGCTCAAATCAGCCATAGAACCCCCAGACAGTAAAACAGCGAAGAGTGTCAGTCGCGCAGGTTCACGGAATCGATCACACCGACAATCGACGAACGCACCGGTTGATCTTTCAAGCCCATGATTTGTCGCGTCGATCCGCCCTCCTGGCACACGAGCACGACATCGCCGACGCCGGCTTGCGCCAAGTCTACCGCGACGAACGCATCGTCTGGCTTGTCGCCGGGCAAATGTAGCGGTTGAACGAGCATGATCTTGCGCGCGTGATACGCCGGATGTTTGATCGTCGAGACGACCGTACCGATAACTTTTGCGATAAGCATCTATGTAAACCAGGTCTCGCCGAATGGCAACTCTAAATCTCCGGGATCAATCGTATCCCAATGATCGATCACGCCGACGATCGCCAAGTCCGCCGGCGCGTTGGGCACGACGGCGTACGAGGCGTCGCGCGCGCGAACGAGGAAGACGAAATCGCCGATGCCGGCGTCCACGACTTCAATCGCGACTTGCGGACGACCAATCGGCTCGCGCTTTGGGTTCATCAATTGCGTGATGAGCAACTTGCGCCCGTGCACCGATTCGTCTTTGATGGTGGCGATGACTTCGCCGACGACCTGACCAAGAATCATTTTAGAGATTGGAGGTTGGAGGTTGGAAATTGGACATCGAAGTAAATGCAAATCCAATTTCCAACATCTAATTTCTAATTTCCAGCTGACCCACGACGCGCCGCACGATGCGCTCGATGACCGCCGCGTCCACGCCCGGTCCGAGTTTTGCGATCACATCGGCTTTGACCTGACTCACGAGCTGCTCCGTATTCTCGCGCGGCACGGTTGGCAATTCGCTCGCCGGCGCGGCAGGTGTCGCCGCAACGCGCAGCGCGATGCCAAGTTTCTCTGCGCGTTCGCGCGCGATGTCGGTCACGTAAATTTCGTCCGTCATGGTGATTTCTTTAACGCCGCGCCGCGCGAGGTCGTCGATGTCCCGCTCAGTGTAAATAGTCTTGCTCATTGAAAAATATCCTTGACCAAAAGAAGTCAGAAGGATACGGGATAATCGCTTTTCATCCTTCATCCTTCAGTCTTCATCCTTTGATTTAGACTCCCTCGATTGACTCCAGCGCCTGCACCGCGGCTTTTTTCGCGGCGAGGATTTCCGCCTCGGTGCCGGAGAGCCACATCCTGCCGAACCGTCCGACCGACGAGATGTGAATGATCTTGATCGTCGCGTACTTTTCCGCCTCATTCGCAGCGAGGTTGATGTACGCGGCGGGTTGACACTCCAGAATGAACAACGTCTCGCCGGCGACAAGCATCGCGCCGCGACGAAACCGGTTGAGCAATTGCACCTGGTACGGATCGACGTTGGTGATGACCTGAATCGACGCGATCTCCGGTTTCTTGCGATCTTCGATCTTCAGTCCCAGCCGGTCGAGCACGACTTTGCCAGCTTCCAGAACTTCGGCTTGCAGCAGCGAATGTACTTCAAACATACCAAATTCGCGTTCGACCACCTGCGCGCCCGGCTTGGCTTGCGTCGCTTTGACCGCAATATCGACGAGACGAAACACCTCGTTGCCCGGCGCGACCTCGATGTAGAGGTCTGCCATACCTTGCACCGGCAGATCACCTTGCGTGATCGTCCCGACGAACGCGGCGTACTGCGGCTGCATTCGGTCGAGATAGGCGTAACAGCGCAGTTCAAATTTGTCTGCCAAGGTTACCTCGTGTCAAAGATGCCAAACGCGCCAAACATGCCAAATTTGCCAATTGCATGGTTTGGCTCATTTGGCATCTTTGGCTGATTTGGCATGTTTGTCAGTGTCGTTCATCGCAATTCCGAGCGGCGTCACGAAGAGCGGATTGGTTGGAATTTGCGTTTTGACGCCGGTCACTTCCTCGACCACTCCGGCAATGCCTTTGAAATTCGCCGCGCCACCCACCAGGTAGATCGTTTCAACTTCGTAATGCTGAATGTGCCGCGCGACAATCGTACCAACTTTTTCCATCACCGGGCGCACCATCGGATACAATCGATCCTGCTCACGCGCGTTAGTCTTGAGTTTCTCCGCGTCTTCAAACGAAATGTTCAGCGCGCCCGCAATCACGAGCGTGAAATGCGTGCCGCCGGTCGCTTCGTCTGCGGTGTAAATCACGCGACCGTCACGCAGGATCGCGATGCCAGTCGTGCCGCCGCCCACATCGACGATGGCGCCGTCGCGGATTTGCAGCACCCCGTTCGCCGCCGATGGCTCATCGATTTCTGCGCGGCAATCGAAACCCGCCGCGCGCACCACATTCACCGTCGCGCGCACTTCGACGCGCGGCACGCCGGGCGGATAGCCAGTTGCCGCGTGCGTCAGTTCGAATCCCACGCGCGATTCCACTTGGCGTTTCAGTTCGCGCAGCAGATCGATCGCGCCGATGAAATCGACGACCAAGCCGTCGCGCACGACGTTCGCAAAGCGATACGCGCCTGCCAGCGGCTGGAATTTTTCATCGAGCACCAGCAGCACGGTGTACGCGGTGCCGAGATCGACGCCGACGTGAACCTCGCCGCGATGATCGCTGCGGGCAACCTCGCGCATCGCGCGCTCGGTCTGCGCGAGCAGAGAATCCAGCTGTGGATTCAAGTGCTAGGAACGCTCCTGAACATTCTTCCACTTGGACGCGAGGTATGGAATACCGTCTTCCGAATAATGCGAAACGCGGGACCACGGTTGGGAAATCAATTCGCCGCCGACGTACACTTCGAGTTTCCACTGATTGATAAAATCGTGCGCGGCCGGACTGAAACGCGTACCGGCGGGAAACTCAAAGCGCGTGACCTTGCCCTCTTGCCACTGCTCACGCAATTCCGCTTCGGTAATAAACGCCATATCCATACTCCTCATTATTGAGCTAAGCCCCGCTTTCCTTCCGTGGTCTCGACGAGATAACCTGTCCCGCCAAGATCGCCAGCCCAATCACAATGAGAAACAGGGGCCAGCCGCGCTCGAACAGCAGTTGGCCTTCCGGCAGCATCTCGGCAATCCCAGCGAGCACCAGAATACCGCCCGGCACCAGGGGCCACCAGTGCGACGCGCGTTGGACGATCAGCTGGATGACGAAAATCGCGATAAAGCCCAGCCCCAGTCCAAGCGAAACTGTAATGTCCGGGCGCGCCACCGCGCGCTCGAACGCCAAGCCGATACCGATGCCGGTGAGAATGCAACCAGGAATGAGCAAGCCGTAGCTGTGCGTGAGTGCATACGGAATCAAGAACGCCAGTCCCAACAAAACCAAAAACAGACTGGGACCGAACTCGAAATACTGCCCCAGCAACAGTGCAATTCCCAAGGCGATCAGAATCAAACCGGGAATCAAGTGCCTGGAATTTGTTGCCATTGGAAAATTTCCTTGTAGAGACGACCTGTCAGGTCGCCTCTACTGTCCACACGCGATAAACGCGCGGCGAATCCGCTTATTGCCTTGCTCATCGTACGCGATATAGTACGGCTTCTTCTGATCGATCAGCGCGGCTAGGTCAACCCGCTCGCCTTCACGTGCCTCGTACACTCTATCGCGTGCGATCAGCTTCTCGACGTGATCGCGAACGCGTTTGGCATGGGCGCGATCCGATTTGTGGTAATGCGACGACTCGACACGCCCGTCGCGATCAACCTGGACTGCCAGCGAATCAGGCAGATCGACGACGACACCCCGCGCCGCTCCCATCGCCTTGCCTTTCAATTCCATGCTCCGCGTCGAGGTATAGTGGAGCACGTGACCGTTGTCGCGCCGCCGGTGGTCCTCTACCAGCTGGAACGGTCGCCGCGGCGCGCGCACTGCCCTTCGCACATTGGCTGGCACCTCTTCGCCGATTCGCAGACGCGTCGGATCGACCGTCGTCGGCGTACCAATCGACGCGCTGGCAGTCCCCAGCAGCGCGCTCGTCCGAGTATGCGCCGCGCCGCGAGTTGCCCTCAACTGTTTCGCTTCGCTAGCAGAAATGATTTGCCGCCCGACAAAAGCGGCGCGCAGCGCGGCAAAATACTTGCCGCCGAAATTCTGCGCATCGGCGGTAATCATCGACGTCGCAATCGTCTTAAAGGGCGCATCGCCTTTGGGCGCAAGCAGCAACCCTTGAGCCAACAAGTGCCCGGCGTCTGCGCGCGCCTGCGCCAGCGCGGCATCCGGCGTCATCGCCGAATTCGCCTGACGCAGCTGCCCGTAGATTCCGACGAGCGAATCGTAGAACGCGCCAGAAAAGATGCGTGAGAAACTATGCGATTCCGAACTCAGTTGCGATGCGGGCGCACTGCCTGGCAGCGTGTCCGGCGCGCGATATTTGAATGCGTTCACCGCGTCGCGCAGCGCATCCGGCGAGACGACCGCATTGGGGTTGCCTGCATCGTAGATCGCGCGCGCCAACTGTTCCGCCAAGCGCGAGACCGCGTTGCTCTTCGCCAGATCTCCGCCGTTCTCCGCCAGAATCTCTGCGCGCACGGCGGGGTCGCCCAATGTGACGAGCATCGCCGACATATCGCCGAACGCTTCGTGGAACGCGCCCGTCTCACCGAGCAGTGAGTCCCAGTACTCGGGGTGATGCGCGTCGAGCACCGCATGTCCGCATTCGTGCGCGACGACGTCGCTGCTCTCACAGGCGTAGACCACCTGATTCACCTTGGGATCGGTGTTATAAAAAAATTTCAAGCCGGTCCGGTCGTAGTAGGCGTTGAAATCCTGACCTGCACGCGGAACGATCGGCAGCAATGCGAATCCCGGCTCCCAGCCAAAATCTGCGCCGAAGAAATCGCTCCACGCGGCGTAGGTTCGCGTCAGCACAAAGTACAATTCACCGGCTTCAAACTCTGGCGAGCCAGGGCTGAACAGACCGCCCGCGCCCGTCCAGCCCGGAATGGAAAAAGGCGATTTGCCAGCAGGCGGCGCGGTCTGTTCCAAACCCAGTCCTTTGGCGTTCGGGTCGTTGGCGAATACGTTGATGCGATTAGGTGCTTGCGAGCTCATCGAACACCTCCTCACGCCATATAGGCGCGTTTGAAACGCTTGACTCCTTGTACGTCGGTTTCGACGTACCATGGTTTGCGCTTGGCGCGCAGCGCATCGGGATCGATCTTTTCGCCGGGCGCGGCGAGATAGATTTCATCCGCCGCCGCCAACTTGCGGATTTGATCTTTCACCAACTGTAGATGCCGCGGATCGACCGGCGTGACCTGGGATGCGACGAGCGCGCCGCGCGCATCGAACTGCAGCAACACATTCGCGCGTTCGTCCACCGTCACGCCATTCGCCGCGCCGAACTCCGCGCCGTCGAGTGTCATTTGCGTCGCGGAGTACTCCACCGCGCATTCGCCTTGAGCGCCTTGGGTCATGTGGGTAAATTCAAGCGACACGCCTGCTGACAAGCCCACGGCAGTCTTGACGCGCTCGATAAAGCCGGCGTCGCGCGCGGCATCGGGATCGGTGAGGCGCAATTGATCGCTCATTTCACCTGCACCGCCTTTCTACGGAACGCTACAGTGAGCGTTCCCTACTGTCTCACTGTCCACTGTTTATTGTTTACTATTCCCCGCCGCTGCGACCGCCGAAGGAACCCTTGGTTCCCTGCGGCAAGATGGACTCGACATCGCCGTGCGGTCGTGGGATGACGTGAACGCTCACGAGTTCACCGACGCGCTTTGCCGCCGCCGCGCCGGCGTCCGTCGCCGCTTTGACCGCGCCGACATCGCCGCGCACCATCACAGTGACGAATCCGCCGCCGATGTATTCGCTGCCGATCAGTTTCACGTTCGCGGCTTTGACCATCGCGTCGGCGGCTTCAATCGAGCCGATCAGCCCGCGCGTCTCGACCATACCGAGGGCAATCATTTCTGGCGCAACCATACTGGACACCTCCTGAATTAGGTTGTTGGAAGTTCGAGGTTGGATATTGGAACTTGGAGTTTGGATTTTCGATTTACGCCGGGTTCGCTTTGGACTGATTCGCGTCCGCCTGGGTTTGTCCGCGTCCACGATTCACCCCAACGCCGCCGCGCAGTACGCGCAGAACTTTGCATCGCGCGGGTTTTGCTTGCCACAGGTTGGGCAGGCGCTCTGCGCGCGCGGACGCGGCAGCGCGGGTCGCGGCGCGCGCTCGAACAGATTCTGCGCGACCTGCCTGCCCTGTGCCAGCGCGTCCGCGTACAGCTCGTGCATTCCGCGCCCGGAGACCTTGTGCCCGGTCTGATACCATCGCACGATCGCCTCGCCGACCGCGTACGTGCCGGCGTACGCGACCGCGACCTTGGGCAGGATGCCCCACACCGGAATCAAGCCGACGAGTTGCCGCGCGACCTGCCGCCACAGAAATCCTGCACCAACTACGCCGCCCAATTCTGCGACGTGGTCCTGCCACCGCGTCGACAAGCCGAGCGCAAGTCCGAGTTTGTAGACCATCAGCGCCTGATTTTTCGTCAGAATCACAATATCCGCGACATTGAACGGAATGTCGAGCGCGGGCACCACCTCGGCAAGTCCGGTGCTGAACGCGTACGTTGCGTTCGCAATCGACGTATCGCTGATGAGCTTGCGCGCAACCGCCAGGCGAAATAGCGGATAGCGCCGCGCGAGCGCGAGATGCTGATCGGGCAGCGCGTCCAGCACGCGCGGGATGAATTCCGTCGCCAGCGATGCGGGATCGCTCGCGGAACCGAGCGCGACACGCGCGCTTCCCCACGCCGTCAGCGTCCCGCCCAGCGCGTTGGATTCGGCGACCGCATCCATCTTGTTGTAAAAGACGATGACGTTACGCGCCGCGCGCTGCCATTCGGCGAACAATTCCGCTTCCACGAAAAATTCGCCGCGGGTCGCGTCCAGCATCAACACGATCAAGTCCGCTTCGCCGAGCCGCGCCGCCGCGTTGAGGTCTGCTTCAATCGTCGGCGTGATCACTTTTTCGCGCGCGCGGGCGTCGTGCCGCAGCGCGGTGATCAACGTGCTCTTGCCCACCTCCGCCGCGCCGACAAACGCAAGAACGAGCGGATGCTCGGCTTCGTCACGAATCGGACGAATATCGAGTTCTTTGAAGGTCGTCCAGATGTTTCCCAGGTCGCGCCAACCAGCCATCGTCCTCTTTACTCACTATGCAATACTCACTACGCACTACGTATTACGTATTACGTATCCAATATCATGTTCCCAAATACCGCTTGAACCACTCCACCGTTCGGCGCATCAGATCGAGTTGATGATTCTTTTCGGAAATGCCGTGCCCTTCGCGCGGGTAAACGACCATTTCAGCGTCGATGCCCATATCTTTCAGCGCGCGGAAAAACTCATAGCCCTGACTCACCGGCACGTACGGATCGGCTTCGCCGTGCATAATCAGCGTGGGCGTATTGACGCGCGCGACGAAATGCATCGGCGAAAATTTGTCGTATGTGCCGCCGCGCTCGTATGGACTGGCATTGTTCGCAATGTGGTCCCACGCGGTGAGGTTACTCGTCCCATGAAAGGAAAGCCAGTTCGTGATCCCCGCGCCCACCAGCGCGGCTTGGAAGCGATTCGTTTGCGTGACGCCCCACGCCGTCATAAACCCACCGTAACTCCAACCCGCAAGCCCCAAGCGATTCTTGTCGGCGAGTCCCTGGGCGATACAGTAATCGACGCCTGCCACAATGTCTTGCCAATCCATCCCGCCCATATCGCCGACATTGGACTCGGTGAATGCCGCGCCCCAGCCGAGACTGCCGCGCGGGTTGGGCAACAAGACCATCAAGCCATTTGCCGCCAGCAACTGTGCGCGCGAGCCGATCGCGTAATAGCGCGGTCCGTAATTGCCTGCCGGTCCGCCATGCACCCAAACGACCAGCGGATAACGTCTGCCTTTGCGATAACCCACCGGCTTGACGATATAGCCCTGAATGTCGATTCCGTCGCGGCTCTTCCAGCAGATTTCTTCCATCGCGCCGATTTGAATGTCATCCGCCTGCGGATTCACGCGCGACAACTGCGTCCACGCGAGCGCGTCGTCTTGTACGCGCGCGATCCAAATGTCGGGCGGCTTTTGCGCGTCTTCGCGCGAGACCGCCAGCGTCAAGCCATCGCGCGAGCGCGTGAACTGCTGCCAAAATCGATCGGCGAACGCCGCGCTGCCCGACCACCAGCGTTGGTATTCGCCGCTTGCCGCATCGATTTTGCCGATTGCCGCGTCGCCGCTCTCATAGCCCATCACGACGAACGCGGCGCCGTCGTCGGTCCACTCAAACCACGAGACATCGCGCCGCGCGCCCTCGGTGAGGTTGCGCGCGTTGCTGCCATCCGCGTTCACCACGAAGAGATCGCCTGAGACGACGCCGCGGTCGCTCCACAGGCAGGAGATAAAAGCGATGCGCTTGCCGTCCGGCGACCAGCGCGGCAGCGCGAGCTGCTTGTTGCCCTTGGGCGTAAAGATCGTCTTGGGCGCGCCGCCGCGCGATAGAACGCGTGCCAAGCGCGGGCGATACCAGTCGTATTCGGAGGGCGTATCGGAAACGATCAGCGCGAAATCGCGTTCGTCAGCCGATCCGTCGAATTCCCAAACGTGGACGCCGCCTTGTGTAACCTGACGCGCCGCGCCCGTCGCGACATCGAGACTCCAGACGCGCGCGAACTTTGGGTGCTGCTCGAACTCTATCGCATCGTCTTTGTTTTCCTTGCGCTTTTTCTCTTCGCTCGTCGGTGGGTCTTCCATCAGAAACGCAATATGCTTACCGTCGCGCGACCACTGGAAATCAAGGATATTACCTTTTTCGGTCGAGAGCGCACGCGCTTCGCCGCCGTCGCGACGGATGAGGTAGAGTTGGAAATTGTCTTCGTCCGCGCGGTTGGAGAGGAATGCCAGCGCCGAGCCATCCGGCGACCAACGCGGCTGCCGATCGGTACGCGTTCCTGAAGTAAACGGACACGCCTCTGCGCCATCGACGCCTATCATCCAAATCTGGCTCTTGGGTCGTTTGGTATCGATCTTAAACGCTTCGTTGACGGTAAAGGCGACCGAGTTGCCATCGGGAGAGATTTGCGCGTCGAAGACAATTTTGAGATCGAGCGCGTCTTCCGCGGTGAGTGGATGTGAGGATTTCGGCATGAATGACCTGCGTCTTTGCAGAAAGGATGAAGGCAGAAGGATGAAAGGGATCCTTTCAGTTCATCCTTCTGCCTTAGCTTTTGCGGAATGTGACTTTGCCGTGCATTTCGAGGGAATCGACAATTGCCATAATCACGGCATCGGTCGGCGTCTCTTTGGTGATGGACGTTTGCCGCGCGGAGCTGCCTTGCGCGACCAACACCACATCGTCGATGCCGGCATCGACAGTGTCGATCGCGACAATCGGCTTGCCGACCAGTTCGTTTTCGACCGATACTTCGCGGACGATGAGCAGTTTTCGCCCATTGATTTTTTCGTCTTTGACGGTGGACACCACGTCACCGACAACGCGCGCGATGAGCATCGCAGTCTCCTAATTCTCAATTGCTTTGATTATATGTCAGACGGGATGAAAGTCAAGACGGGGAATTTTGAATCGCGAGAGTCCGCAGCAGGCGCGATAAAAACCGGCGCGGCGATCCTTCAGGCGCGCCGCGCCGGTTCGAACTATCGAGCGAGTAAGTGCCGGCAGGGAAATCAGTCGCTGCCGGGTTTGTACTTGAACGAAACCTTGATCTTGGCGCGGTACGCCAGCACCTTGCCGTCTTCGAGCTGCATATCCAACTCGACGACTTCAGCCACGCGCAGATCGCGCAACGACTTGGCAGCCGTCTCGACCGCTGTCTTCGCCGCCTTCTCCCACGATTCGGTGCTGGTGCCGACCAATTCGACCACTTTGTAAACGCTCTCTGCCATTTTGCCCTCCAAACGAACGAGCCGCACAATTCAGCGGCGCGCTAGACGGCGTCTTTCAATCCCTTTAGCACCCGCGCTTTCACGACCTTGCGTTCCGGCTTGGCTTTGAAGACCGTCGGCTGCTTGGTGAACGGATTGATGCCTTCCCGCTCCGGCACCGCCGGCTTGACGATGACGTTCAGCTTGAGCAAACCGGGCAAGATGACCTCGCCGGGACCGCCCTTGCCCAATTCTTTCGCGACGATTTCCTGCATCGCGTCTAGCACCGCCGAGACTTCTTTCTTGGCGATGCCGCTTTTTTCGGCGATTGCGCCGACAAACTCGGACTTGGACATTCGATCTGGCATAGATACCTCCTCGGTAATTTCGACCGATGAATTGATGCCTGAAAAACAGCGGATTTTCAGGCACCGGTGTTGACGAAAATCGACGACCACAAACTGAGCATAGTATAAAGCAGTTATCTCGATACGTCAACCACATATTTCGAGTTGATTTCTTATGACAACTACAAGCAGCCGCAAAACTGGCAGTGGTTTTTCGTCTTTTCGCTTGTGCTTGACACCTATCGGTGACTGTGGTACAAATATTCTATGCAAAGCGAACAATTGCCGCTTTTTCCGCCTTCCGGCGCAAAACCCAAGCTGAAAGAATCCGAACCGCGCGAGACCGAACCAATTGCCGTTGGCGCGCCGCTCAGCGCGTCTTCCTCGCTCGCCGCGGCGATTGGCGCGTACCACGACCAGATGCGACGGCAGGGTTTGTCGCACTATACCATTCAGGCGTTCGGCGGCGACCTCAATCTGTTCCGCAAGCGCGTCGGCTCGAACGTCGCACTGAACGAAATCACGACCGAAACGCTCAGCGAATTCCTAACCTGGCTGCGCTACGAACGCGGCGTGCCCTGCAAGCCGAAATCGTACCAGCGGCGATTGACGACGCTCAAAGTTTTCTTTGCATGGTTGAAGCAAACGCACATCATTACCGATGATCCCGCCGCGCCGATCGCGCACATCCCCGTCGTCAGCCCGCTGCCCGACATCCTCTACGCCGATCAGGTCGCCAAACTGACCAACGCCGCGCGCGCGCTGCTCACTGCCGATAAAACCGATGCACGACCGTACCTGCTCGTCACGTTGTTGCTCGCCACCGGCATCAAAAAAAGCGAAGCGATGGCGCTTCGTCTGAGCGACATCGATACCTCCGATCCAAAGCAAGGCGTGCTGTTTATCCGCTACGACGAAGCGAAAAAACGATTCAAGGAGCGCAAACTCAAACTGCCGCCTGAATTTTGCGCGACGCTGCCGCGCTACCTTGAGCAGTACCACCCCAAATCGCATCTTTTCGAGTGTACGGCGCGCAATCTGGAGTACGTGCTTGCCGATTTAGCAAAAGCGACCGGACTAGGCGATACCGTCTCGTTCGAAAGTCTACGCTGGACCTGCGCGGTACAAGATTTCAAAAGCGGTGTGCCCGAAGATCACATTCGACAGAAACTCGGATTGTCCACCATCACCTGGGAAGAAGACGGCGAACGCTTGAAGCGGCTTGCCGGAAAAGCCCTGTGATTGGACGCGGACAAACGCGGCAACACTTGCCCTGGCGGTAACGCAAGTGCCAGGGTCCGCGTCCGATTGATTTTTAAACGCAAATGTCACTCGACAAAATCCTTACTACGCGCCCCGACCCGCTCGACGTTTTGAAAACCACCGCGTACGTTGTCGAGCACGCGCGCAGCGTCAAGATTCATCACGATGCGATCCAGCGCGCCGCAGACGCGCTGGTGGAGAAACACGTCGAGCCGCCGGCGTGGAACTATGACTATCACTATTTTGATGGCACGTCCCGCACGGTCAACTACCTCTCCTTGCTCGACGCGCTCAACTTTTGCTTCTGGGGCAAGCCGCGGTGGAAGATGGAATACAACGGCAAGCAACTCGACGGCTACTGGGCGCTTGCCGCGTCGCTCAAGCGCGCAGCGGAACACGACGCGCACACCCTCGACGCGGAATATCTTGCGCGTATCTCGCCGCAGGCATTGGCAGACATCCTGCGTGGCGCCGGGACGATTCCACTATTCGCCGAACGCTGGCGCAACATCCGCGAACTTGGCGTGGCGCTGCGCGATCGCTGGAACGGCAACGCGGCGCTCTTGGTCGAGAGCGCACGTGGCGACGCGGCACGCCTCGCGCAGCTCGTGGCGGAGAATTTCTCGTCGTTCAACGATATGGCGGTGTACGACAATCGTGAGGTGCGCTTTTTCAAGCGCGCGCAAATTCTCGTCACCGACATCTGGGGCGCGTTTGGCGGCAAAGATTGGGGCGCGTTCAACAACATCGATCAGCTGACCGCGTTCGCGGATTATAAACTGCCGCAGATTCTGCGCGCGTGGGGCATTCTGCGCTACGCGCCGTCGCTGGCGCGCCGGGTGAACGCGCAAATCGAACTCGCGGCGGGTAGCGCGGAGGAAATTGAAATTCGCGCCGCGACGCTGTGGGCGATCGAGTTTTTGCGCGAGGAATTTGGCGCGCGCGGGCGCGCCTTGTGGAGCGTGCAAGTCGATTGGATTTTGTGGAATGCGAGCCAGAGCAAATTCGAGGGAATAAAGCCGTATCACCGCGTAAGGACGATTTACTACTGAACTCGCGCCAACGCAAGCCACTCGCGAACCATCCGTGTGTGGTCGTGATAGTGCTCGGACGAGTCGCCCGGAGCAGGTGATCCTTGTTCTCGCCCCAAATGATGGCATTGCGCGCTCGGCAGCCGACTTGCTAACTTCGGGGAATCCGAGTAGAGCAAGTCAATGCGGTAAGGAAAAAACAAGTTGAGCACACTTTCGTTCGACATCATCGCGCGCGACGCCGCCAGCCGCGCCGGCGTCCTTCACACCGCGCACGGCGATATCGAGACACCTGCTTTTATGGCGGTAGCGACACAGGCATCGGTCAAGGCGCTGACGCCGGACGACCTCGAAAACATCGGCTTGCAGCTGCTGATCGCGAATACGTACCACCTCGCGTTGCGCCCCGGCGCGGAGCAGGTCGCGGAACTCGGCGGGCTGCACGCGTTTATGAACTGGCAGCGCCCGTTGATGACAGATAGTGGCGGCTTTCAGGTCTTTTCGCTCGGCGCGGCGATTCGCGATGGTGTTGGAAAAATCGCGGACATTTTCCCAGACGAAACCCCCACCCTTCACCCTCCTCCGTCGCTGACGGGGGACGATGGCACGTCTTTGGCGCGGCGCTTGACGCCGCCTAATGGACGTGCCATCGGGGGAGGGGGTGGTACGCCGCTTTGCAAAATCGACGACGACGGCGTGACGTTTCGCTCGCACCTTGACGGCGCGGTGATGCGACTCGACCCCGAGCGGTCGCTGCAAATCCAGCATCAACTCGGCGCGGATTTCGTCGTCGCGTTCGACGAATGCACGTCGCCGCTCGATACGTACGAGTACACGCGCAAGGCGCTTGCGCGGACGCACCGCTGGGCGGAACGCTGCCTGGAGCAACACGCGAAAACTCGGCGCGATTACCAGTCACTTTTTGGCATCGTCCAAGGCGGCGCGTACCGCGATTTGCGCGAGGAGAGTGCGCGCTTTATTGGCAATCTGCCGTTCAACGGACTATGCATCGGCGGGTCGCTCGGCAAATCGAAAAAAGACATGCACGCAATTCTCGATTGGACGATCCCGCTGCTGCCCGACGCCAAGCCACGCCACCTGCTCGGTATCGGCGAACTGCAAGACATCGTGGAAGGCGTCGCGCGCGGCATCGATCTGTTCGACTGCGCGTCGCCGACGCGCTGGGCGCGCAATGGCGCGCTGCTCGTGTCGCGCGGCATCGCCGAGAACGCGGAGCAGCGCATCAATATCTCGAACGCGCGCTGGGCGATGGACCGTGCACCCATCGATCCGGCGTGCGATTGCTACACCTGCCAGCATTTTTCCCGCGCGTATCTGCATCACCTGCACCGTGCGAAGGAACTGATCTACTATCGGCTTGCCTCGATCCACAATCTCCGCTTTATGATGCGCTTTATGCGCGACCTGCGCGCGGCGATCTCGGCAGGCAAGTTCGGCGAATTCCAAAAAGGATTCACGGAATAACAAATCGGGCGAGCTAATCGCTCGCCCGAGTCTATTCCGCCATTGCCGTCTCTGGATCGGCTCCCGCTTGACCGCTTCCTCGCACCGCCGAAGTCAAGATTCCCAGCCCGGCGACACCCGCCGCCGCGAGCCACCCGGCTTGGACTCCGGTAAACAGCGCGACCGGCGCGCCGCTCGCTTGACCTTGCGATTGAACGGTCGTGAAGATCGCGCCAGCGAATCCAACGCCTAACACCATGCCGACATAGCGCGCGGTGGCGAGTACACCCGCGGCAATGCCCTGCCGATGCCGCGGGGCTGAACCCATGAGCGCGCTGCTATTCGGCGAGATGAAAATGCCGATGCCCAGACCGATGACAGCAAGCGCAAACACGATATCGATTGGCGATGACGCCGCGCCGAGACGCGACAGGAAGAACAACCCCAGCGCGAGGATCGCCATGCCGATAGTTCCCGGCAAGCGCGCGCCGATGCGATCAGACAGCGTGCCGCTGAGCGGCGCAGTAATCGCCATGACGAGCGGCTGCGCGGTCAGGAGCAAGCCGGCGTACGCGGGATCAAACCCGCGTCCTTGAATGAGATAGAACGGCATTAGGAAGACGACGCTGTAAAGGCAAACGTAATTCAGCACCGCGCTCGCCACCGACGCAGAAAAGAGCTGCCGCCGGAAGAGTTGCAAGTCAAGCATTGGATTTGGCACGCGCCGCTCGATAACGACGAACGCGCCCAGCGTGAGCGCGGCAATCGCAAAGAGCGTCAAGATGAGCGGCGAGGTCCATCCCCATTCTTCCCCTTGATTCAACGCCAGCAAGAGCATCACGAGACCGAGCAGAAAAAACACCGCGCCCGCCACGTCGAAACGCTCCGCGTTTTCTTCCGCGCGGTCCCGCGGAACGACACGCAGTGTGAGCAAGAGCGCCGCTAGTCCTACCGGGATGTTGATGTAGAAAACCGAACGCCAGCTCAACTGCGTCGTCAGCCAGCCGCCCAGCGACGGACCGACCGTCAGCCCCAGATAGGTCATCGTCGCCTGAAGACCCAGCGCCTGCCCGCGCTGCGCGGCGGGAAAATTCTTGGTGAGAATTGCCGGCGAATTTGCAAAGAGCATCGCCGCGCCAATCGCTTGAAACGCGCGGAAACCGATCAACGCGACCTCGTTGGGAGCCAAGCCGCACAGCGCGGAGCCGAGGACGAAGATGACAAATCCAAACGCGTACATCGATTTGTGTCCGCGCAGATCGCCGAGGCGTCCGAAAGTCAGGAGCAACCCCGAAAGAACGAGCAGATAAATCGTGACAACCCATTCAATGGTCGCGACGTCGCTGCCAAAGTCCTGGCTGACAATAGGCAAGATGATGTTGACCACGCTGGAATCCAGCGCAGACATGAACGTGCCAACGCCAACCGCCGCGAGCACCCACCATTTGCGATCCAATCTGCCTCCAAATGTGACGAGTGGCGGTTGACAAGTGGCGTGAACCATCTCGTCACTTGCCACTTTACAATGCCATCTCGCCGCCGCTGATGCCGTAGACTTCGCCGGTGACGAACGACGCGTCATCGCTCGCAAGATACACCGCCAGCCCGCCGATTTCCTCCGGCTTGCCGGCACGGCGCATCGGAATTCGTTTGACGATTTTCGGACCGACTTCGGGATCATCAAGCGCGGCGGCGTTCATATCGGTACGGAAATAGCCGGGCGCGATCGCGTTGACGCGGACATTGTGCCGCGTGTTCTCCAACGCAAGGACTTTGGTCAGCGCGATCACGCCGCCCTTGCTCGCCGCGTATGCGCCAAGCCCCGGCGGACCTTTCATTCCCGCGACCGACGCCAGGTTGATGATACTCCCGCTCTTCTGCTCGATCATCACGCGCAGCGCCTCGCGGCAGCAATAAAACGTCCCCGTCAGGTTCGTCTCGATGATCCACTTCCACGTTTCGTCGCTCATCTGGTCGAGTCGTTCCGCCCAGCCGACGCCTGCGCTGTTCACCAGTATATCGATGCGCCCGAACTCTTTGCGCGTCGCATCGATCATCCGCGCGACCGATGCGCTGTCGGCGACATCGACTTCGACTGCGAGCGCGCGGCGATTCTTGCCGCGAATCGCGGCGGCAACTTCGTCGAGCTGTTCGCGCGTGCGGCTGGCGACTGCGACGTGCGCGCCGGCATCGGCAAACGCGAGCGCGATCGCGCGTCCCAAGCCGCGCCCGCCGCCGGTGATGAGAGCGATCTTGTCACTCAATGGCAACATGGCTAACCTCGCGTGTCCTTTGAATATTGGTCACAAAGATCAATAACGCTGCCAGCGATAACGCCGCCGAGACGAGAAATACATCGCGCACCTCAAGATTACTGGCGACAAACGCCGCCGTGAATGGTCCAACGACGAACGCCAGGTTCATCGGCAGATAAATCATGCTGAGGACAGAACCGCGTTTCTCCGCCGGCACATTGAGACTGATGATCGCAAACATCAGGCTCGCCACCGATGGATTGACTGCGTTGAAGAGCGCCCAAACGATCGTCAGCCCGGTGATATCTCGAACCAGGTACAGCGGCAGCCAAAGCACCATCACTGCGAACATCAACGCCGCGAGCAAGCGACGCTGCCCCAGCCGGTCGGCGAGCGCGCCCCAGACGGCAGAACCGACTAGCGTCGTCGCGCCGGCGATGCCCTGAACCAAGCCGATAGCGGTTGGCGCGGCAACGTCGCCCACAATTTCGCCGATGCGGACCGGCAGATAGGTGAACGAGAAAAAGAAGGCGGCATTGGAAACGAAACTGGCGATAAAAATCGTTACCGCGACCGGCGACTGGACAACCGCGCGCAGCGCGTCGCCCAACATCGTCATCACCGGCGGCGTCGGTCTGGGGACGAACGTCTCGCGATACGCCAGCGTCAGCAGGATGACGATCACGAACGCGATTGCCGCGTCGATGCCAAACAGCAAATGCACGCCCGACTGCGCGACGACCACACCGCCCACCACCGCGCCGATCAACGAACCCAGCGGACCCGAGCCGTTGACCAAACCGAGCGCAAGCGCGACGCGGTTGCGCGGCGCGGCTTCGGTCAGCGACGCGTACATCAGCCCGGTGTTGCCGAGCGCCAGCCCGGTAAGCGCGCGTGCGATCAGGTAGAGCCAGACGTTTTGGCTCAGCGCGGCGATCACCATCGCGAGGACTTCGACATAGTAACTGCGGAGGATCAGCGGCTTGCGCCCGTAGCGGTCGGCAAACACGCCCCAAAAAGGAACGAACCAGATGCCCAGCAAAAAGCCGGCGGAAGCGATGGGACCGGTCCAGGTGTTGATGCCTTCCTGATTGAATCCAATCTCGCTGAGGAACGCCGGCGTGAACAGCACAAAGTGCGCCATGATGGCGACTTCCAAAAAGTTCGCCAGCGCGAAGAGGAAGGTGAGCATTAGCCACGATTGCTGACCATCTCTGCCGGAGTGAGTTGCTTCTCGATTCAATTTGACTCCGTCATTTTACAGAAACTTGTACACCCTCAACTGGTCTTCGAGATCATTTCAACGAGAGCAAGATGGCGGTCGCCCCAACTCCATCCTTTCCTCTCTTGATCCGCAATAAAGTTTTTGATATAGGAGGAAATGTATGGGCTTGCAGGAAGAAGACTCACGAAAAACGGATGATGCTCTGTCAGTATGAGTTTCACCAATGGCTCATAGTGCCCTTCATAAGCGTGCCGATCCAGCAGATGAGTTTTCTGACCATACAACACTGCGTTGACAAAACTAACGCCCAGTTCCACGTAAGTGTAGTAGTGAATCCAGCTCTCGGCTTCTTCGCTAGCTTCAGTGTAAATGGTCGTAAAGCGATGCAGTTTCCAGAGACGGCTCAGTCTCATCACTTCGGGATGTTCCGTGCGAAAATCCACAAGACGATTATATGACTCGCTAATAGCCCGGTCCGCCTGCGCCCGATGGGCTTGCCGATTCAACGAGTAGGCGAGTACGGCGATCACCGCGGAAGAGAGCACACCGGACAAACCAACGAATAGCGTCAGCCACTGATTGACATCAAGCATCGTCGTCCTCTCACACCACCATCGAATTTGCACTCACCGCCGCGTTCGCTTCCGCGTCGATGCGCACGTTGACGCACGCCGGCTTACCCGACGCGAGCGCGCGTTCCAGCGCACCGCGCAGCGCGCGCGGCTCCTCTACGAATTCGCCATAGCCGCCGAGCGCGCGGACGACCTCGTCGTAGCGCGACAGCGCGAGCGCGGACGCTACCGCGCGGTCGGTGCCGTAGAACGCCACCTGCGGTCCACGTATCTGCCCCCACGCCGCATCGTTACCGACGACCGACACCATCGGCAGATTAAAACGCACCGCCGTATCAAACTCAAAGCCGTTCAAGCCGAATGCGCCGTCGCCGTTGACGATGATAACGTTCGATTTCGGGTGAACGATCTTCGCGGCAATCGCAAACGGCACGCCAACGCCGAGACAGCCGAAGCGTCCGGGATCGAGCCAGTGTCCGGGCTTGGCGACGTTGATGACTTTGGACGCCTGCGAGACGACGTTGCCGCCATCGCCGATCACAATCGTATCGTCGTCGAGCACATCGCGGATCTCTTTCGCCAGCCGCAGCGGATGAATCGGAATCGTGTCCGAGTTCATCAGCGCCGACAGTTTCTTTCCCTCATTTCCCTCGATTTCCCGCAGTTCGCTCAGCCAGTTCCGAGAAGGCATCGAAGGAACAGCATCCGCCAATTGTTCCAGCACCGCGCGCGCGTCGCCGACGATGCCAATGTTCGCGCCGCGGTTGCGTCCGATCTCGCGCGCGTCAATGTCGACCTGAATGATCTTGGCGTCCGCGTTAAACGCCGGCGCCTTGCCATAGCCCAGCCGAAAATCGAGCGGCGCGCCGACGACGAGGATCACGTCCGCGTGCGCGAGCGCGTGCTTGCGCGACGCGCTAAAATAGTTCGGATGATCCGGCGGGAGCGAACCGCGCCCCATCGCGTTGAGATACACCGGCAGCGCCGCGCGTTCGGCAAAGCGCGCGAGCGCAGTGGATGCTGACGCATCATCACGAGGCATAGACAAGTTCGGCTCTAATCGCGCCGCCCCTCGTGATGATGCGTCACAGCTCCACCAGATTTCGCTGCCGGCGATGAGCGCGGGGCGTTCTGCGCTTTGCAACAGCGCCGCCGCGCGCGCAATCGCTTCTGGATCGCCGCGCGGAACGGAGACGGCGCGATAGTTTTCGGGAATTTCGATTTCGGCGTCTTCCGCGACGCCGAGCAGAACGTCGATGGGGATTTCGAGAAAGGCAGGTCCGAATCGTCCGGCGAACATTTGGCGGAATGCAATCGACAAGAATTCCGGAATGCGGCGCGTGTGCAGCACCGCGCGCGACCATTTCGTGATGGACGATGTGAGCGCGACGCTATCCAATTCTTGGAGCGAACCCATCTCGAACTGATCGCTCGGCGCTTGCCCGCCGATGACGAGCACCGGGCTATCGGCTTGGTACGCATTCGCGATGCCGGTCACCGCATCGGTCACTCCAACGCCGGCGGTCACGATCGCGACCCCGGCGCGGCGCGTCAGGCGCGCGTACGCATCCGCGGCGTGCGCGGCGGCTTGCTCGTGCCGCAGATCGATGATGCGAATGCCCTCGTCGATCAAGCCGTTGTAAATCGGCATGATGTGACCGCCGCAAAGCGTGAACACCGTGTCGATTTTTTCGCGCCGGAGCATCTGCGCGACGAGATGACCACCGTCCAGCATACCGCGCCTCCTTCCAAGAGTCAGAGTTTATTTTTCATCACTGCGGATTGTGGAGCGGATTGCAGTCAACCCAGTAGATGAGTTGACCGCGCAGAGTTTCCCAATAGCCATGGCAGAGTTTTGTATCGGTCGAAGAGAGATTGCCGCCCAGACTGTAAGAAACCGGGGAATTGGAAAAATTCTGGACCAGCGCGTACCATACGCCTGCCTTGGCATAGCCGGCTTTCCAGGTCAGCGCGTGCGATGGCTCGCCTTTGTTGAACGAGCCGCGTCCGATCGGCTTGGTGTTCGGCGACAAACCATCCGTTTGATCGGGCGAGAAAAGGGACAAGCCCAGCGCATTCTGGGCGGTTGTATCCAACCACAGGTCGAGCACGCGATAGCCGTCGCTGTACGGCGTCTTGTACCATACGCTTCCGCCTGGCGGGATCGACTGCCACGTACCAGCGATGTCGCGCGCAGTCGTTGGACTGTCGCCGTTTGGAATGTTCACAACCTTGGGAGCGACTGGCGTCGGCGTGCTCGTTGGCGCGGGCTGCGGTCTAGGAATCCAACCGCATGCGAAATCCGAATCAGGTCCGACGATACAAGCGTCTGCCGGGGATGCCGTCGATGCGGCAAACATCAGCGCGAGCAGCGCGATGGAAAACAAAAGGAAAAGTCGAACTTGCCAATGCTTCATACTTGCAATTCAACTCCGGAGATTTGATCGACTGAACGATTTAGCGGCGCAAGCCGCAAGCAGGACAAACCGGCGGAAGATGGAGCAATCATAGCATAACGGATGTCGAACGTCAAAGTGAACTCCGCCTGGCGATTACCCGTATCTTGATTTCACCGCCGAGACGCTGGGTAGCACCCCACCCAATCGTGGAGGTCTAATCTGCCACAGAAATTTACCGTGTGTTTCTGTGTGATTCTGTGGCTAACAAGCCGTTCGCGTATGCTCCACGATTCAATGTGGTGCTACCAGACGCTGAGGTCGCAGAGAAAAAATAAGGAAACTCCGCGTCTGCGGTGGGTTCTAGGCAATCGCCACGAACTTCGGCCGAAGGTTGAATCAGTCTGCGGAAGGTTGCGGGGGACAGGAGCAGAGGTTGACAATATCGCGCTAATCAATAAAATGAGATTCGGAGAATGGAAATGGAAGCCGCGTCAAGAGCTGTCCTGGTTTTGAACGCCACATACGAGCCGCTGAACATCGTACCGGTTCAGCGCGCCATCGTACTATTGCTCAAGGAAAAGGCAGAGATCGTCGAAGCCGCCAAAACCAAATTGCGCGCCGAGCATCTCGCGATTGCCTGGCCGCTGGTCATTCGATTGGTCGCGTTCGTGCCGGTGCCGCGCCGTTTGCCGCTGCCGCTCTCGCGGCGCACGGTGATGGCGCGCGATCTCTTCACCTGCCAGTACTGCGGCGGGCAGCCCGGCAAGCACGAACTCACGATCGATCACGTCATTCCGCGCTCGCGCGGCGGCGCGACGATCTGGGAAAATGTCGTGACCGCGTGCGCGCCGTGCAATCGCCGCAAAGGCGACCGCCTGCCGGAGGAAGCCAAGATGACGCTGCTGTCCAAACCGACGCGACCGCGCTTTATCGCCATTGTGCTGCTCGGCGAAGTGAACGCACACGCGGTGTGGCAGAAATACCTGACGACGTGAGTGGAATGTAGGCAGGTAAACAAGTAGACAGGTAGACAAGTCCAATGAACTTGTTTACCTGTTTTCTTATCTACCTGTGTACCTTCACACCTTCTTCGCGCCGCCGCCCGCGCCCGAATCGACGCGTTTCCACGCGGCGACGACGGCAACGGTGATGATCGCGGCGATGATCGCTTCGGCGATGGCTTGCGGAATGACCGGAATCATCGCGGGCCAAGGAATCAACCCAAAAATTCCGGCGAGACCGAGCACGAAAATCGTGTTCGTCAGCGAGCCGACGATACCGGCAATCGCGAGCGCGGCGTACTCGTTGATCCGCTTCAATCCAACGTAGGCGAAATACGCAAAGATGCCGATGAGCAAGCGCGGCACAATCGCGACGATGGGATTCTTGAACACAGGCGTCGTCGCCTGCAAGAAACTAAAAAGCCCGAAGATTCCGCCGATGAGCGAGCCGACGAGCGAACCTTCCAGCACGCCGCCGATGATCGCGGGGACGTGCATGATCGTTGCGTTGCCGGAGAGATTCGGCACCGGGATAAAACCGAGCCGGGTATAGCCCAGCAGGATCGCGATTGCCGCAAGCACGCCGGTGATAACGATCTTGCGAGTCGAAAGAACAGGTTGTGCGGTTGTTTCCATTTTTGATTCTCCTTCGCGCAGACGCGCCATATTCCCCATTAGGTGCTGCTCAGACTAATCGTAAACTCACCGCCAAGACGCAGAGATTTTTATATTTTCTCTCCGTGCGATGATCCAACAATCATCGCGCTTTGCCTCCATCAGAATGGAAATCGAATCAAGAGCATTCCCACCGAGAACAAAACCACCATCGCGAGCGCGACGAAATCACTTGGCTTGGCGTCTAGTTCCAGAAAATGCGTCCGCCCTTTGCCGCCGACGTAACAGCGTGCCTCCATCGCCAGAATCAAATCCTCCGCGCGACGCAGCGCGCTCAAGAATAGGGGGACGATGAGCGGCAGCAGCGCGCGCGTCTGCTGGATGAACCGCCATCGACCCCGTTGCCCCAAGTCCGCACCGCGCGACACCTGCGCCTTCATGATGCGTTCCAGTTCTTCCGCGAGCGTCGGGATGAACCGCAGCGCAATCGTCATCGTCAGCGCGAGTTCGTGCGCGGGAAAGTTGAACCGCTGTAGCGGTGAAAGCAATTGCTCAGTGCCGAGCGTCAACTCTGTCACCGTCGTCGAGAAAGTGAGCAGACTGGTAAGCACCAGCAGTTCGACAAAGCGCGCCGCGGAGACGATTGCCAACTGCGCGCCGCACGTGTTGCTGTCGATCGGTCCCCAGCGGAAGAACGAAATGCAGTTCTGCCCACCCGCAAACGCGCTCGTATAAAAAATGATTTGCAGCGCGGCGAGCAGCAACACAATCGGAATCGCTGGCTTGAGCCCGCTGAGCGCGTAACGCAGCGGAATCTTGCTCAACGGCACGAGCGCAAACACGACGAACAGCAGAACAGCATTTGCAGTATAGGTCGCGCTAAAGGTGATCGCCGCGACGAGCAGCACGAACGAAAGCAGCTTGACGCGCGGGTCCATCTTGTGGATGAACGAGCCAAGCGCAAGGTATTGCCCGATCGTGATGTTGCGTGAGATTTCAAATTCGTCCATAGCCCGGTATCCAGTAGGACAGTAAGACAGTGGGACTGTTTACTGTCCTACTGTTTCACTCCCGCACTGTCTCCTGCCAACTGCTCCGCCGCCTCCGCTACCGTCAGCACATCCGCGCGTACGTCCACGCCGCGCTCGCGCAGCGCGTGCATCGCGGCGGTCACTTGCGGCACACCCAAGCCCAGCTCGATCAAACGCTGCGGCTGCGCGAACACCTCGCGCGGCGTACCGTTCAAAATCGATCTGCCCTCGGCGATGACGTAGACACGGTCGCACACGCGCGCAATGTCTTCCATATTGTGCGAGACAAAGACCATCGTCATATTCCAATCGCGTTTCAATGCCATCAGCCGCGCGAGAATGTCCTGATGTCCGCGCGGATCAAGCCCCGCCGTCGGCTCGTCAAGCACGAGAATCTCCGGTTTGATCGCCAGCACGCCTGCCAACGCCGCGCGTCGCCGCTCGCCGCCGCTGAGCGAATAGAGCGGACGATCTTTGAATGCATCGAACGGCAAGCCAACCGCGTCCATCGCCTCGCGCACGCACGCGCGTAATTCGTTGCCGCGCACGCCCGCTTGCCACGGACCGAACGCCACGTCGTCGCCGACGTACCGTTCGAATAGTTGCGCCTCGGGGAATTGAAACACGAGACCCACGCGCCGGCGCAGCGCGCGCGCATCGAGCTTTGGATCGCGCAAATCATAACCAAGCACGCGCGCGTCGCCGCGCTGCGGGCGCATCAGCGCGTTGAAATGCTGAATCAGCGTCGATTTACCCGAGCCGGTGTGCCCGATGATGCCGACGATCTCGCCGCGTCCAATCTCGAAATCGATGCCGCGCAGCGCAACCGATTCGAGCGGTGTGCCACGGAGATAGGTGTGTTCGAGCGCGTGGATCGCGATAACAGAATTGGGCGGTTGGTGGGTTGGGTGGTTCGGTGGTTCGGTGACTAGGTGATTAGGCGATTGGGTGATTGGAAAGTCGCCCCTCGCCCCTCGCTCGTCGCCGCTCATCACCGCTTTGACAAACTCATCGACCGTCAACACATCCGATGGAAACGACGCGTCGCGCGCGTGCAATCGCTGGGCGAGTTGCGTGATCTCGGGCGCGTCGAGCTGCAATTCGCGCAGACGGTCGACTTGGCGAAACACCTCGCGCGGCGCGCCCTCCATCGCGACAACACCATCGCTCAAAACGATCACGCGGTCGGCGAGTGCGGCTTCGCGCATAAAATGCGTCACCGCAACGATGGTCGTGCCGGCATCGTTCAATCGCCGCGCGACGCGCAGGACTTGGTCGCGTCCCAGCGGATCGAGCAACGCGGTCGCTTCGTCGAGCACGAGCACCTGCGGTTTGATCGCGAGGATGCCGGCAATCGCGACGCGCTGCTTTTGTCCGCCCGAGAGCATGTGTGGCGCGCGGTGGCGGTACGCCTGCATCTCGACCGTATCGAGCGCCCAGTCGACGCGTTGGCGCAATTCCGCGTGCGGCACGCCGAGGTTTTCCGGACCGAACGCGACATCCTCCTCGACAATCGTCGCGACGATCTGGTTGTCCGGCGTCTGGAACACCATGCCAACCGTCGAGCGCACATCGAGGCGATGCGCCGCGTCGCACGTGTTCCACGCGTTCACCCAAACGTCGCCGTGCGTGGGCAACAGCAAACCGTTGAGATGCTTTGCCAACGTCGATTTACCCGATCCGTTGTGTCCGATAATCGCAAGATACTCGCCGCGCTGGACGGTGAACGAGACGCCGCGCAGCGCGTGGATCGCGTTCGGCGTATCGGGAAAATAGTCGTGGTGAACGTTTTCGACGCGGATGATGGCTTTGGTCATATTGGAAACAACATTGACGGACGACAGACGATGGAAGACGGATACACATCATTCGTCCCCCGTCTTCGGTCTTCTGTCTTCAAAATATAAACGCCTCGCCGGAAACCGGGAGGCGCGACAAGGCGACACGTGATTTGTCGTACCGTCTCGGTCATGCGATCCAAGCGGCTAATTAGTCAAAGAGTCAGATAGTCGCGTAGTCTAACCACGCGACTAGGCGACTAACACGACGAACATGCTCGCGGCTGACTGCTCAGTCCGCGGCAGCAATATTGTAGCACAAACGCGATGTGGCGGCAAACGCGCGGTGGCGCAGCCCGCCAGTGAAATCTGATTGCTTTTTACGCGCGCCTAGAGTATAATCGCCTACAATTTCTCGTCACGCAAGAGCGGAGAGAACCATGCCAGGCTTTGTCGAGCATACTACGGCAAACGGAATCGTCCTGATCGGTACGACCGCAGCGATGTGGTATTTCGGCTGGTCGGTCGGCGACATCATCGCCGTCGACGCCGGAATCGCCATCTCCAGTCTCATTCTATCGCCGGACATGGACTTGTTCACCTCCAAGTCAATGGAAGACTGGGGCATCCTCAAGGTTTTCTGGTGGCCCTACGCCAAGATCGTCAAGCATCGCGACCGCTTGCACACGCCCATCCTCGGCACGAGCGTCCGCTGGTTATACACGATGGCGATTTTGTCGATTGCGGTAGTGCCGTTTGCGCTGCTGGTGCGCAACCTCGGCTTTCACTTGACGTTTGCCGGCGAAACCGGCGACGTGGTCTATTACCTGCTGTATTTGCTGGACGTATTCATCGGCGCGAATATCGCCGACGCCACTCACTTTGTCTTGGACATGGCAACGACCGGTTTCAAGGAGGGACTGGGGCACCATCATCATCGCGAATATTTTCCGCTCGCCAGCGAGCATCGGTTAGAGTACGAAAGAGAACATCACCGGGAGTATGAGAGAGAACATTACCATGAACCTGAACGATAAATTACACGAATTGAAAAAACGGCTGGGCGAAGTGGAAGACCTGCACCGCGCCTCCGCCGTCCTCGGCTGGGACCAGCAGACTTACATGCCGCTGCGCGGCACGGCAGCGCGCGCGGAACAACTCGCCACGCTCGACAAACTCGCGCATGAATTGTTCACCGCCGACGCCATCGGCGATTTGCTGTACAAGTTTGAGGAACACGCGGCGAAACTCGATTACGAATCGGACGAGGCGAGTTTAATCCGCGTAACCAAGCGCGATTACGACAAAGCCAAGCGCGTGCCGCCCGCGCTGATCGAAGAAATCTCGCGCACCACCGCGCTCGCGCTCGAGTCGTGGACCCAAGCGCGCGCAGAATCGAATTTCAAATTGTTCCAGCCCGACTTGGAAAAGATTGTCGAATTGGAGATTCAACTGGCGAACTATATGGGCTACGCGGAGCGCATTTACGACGCGCTGCTCGACGAGTACGAGCCAGCGATGACGACCGCCCAGGTCGCTGCGATCTTCGATGGGCTGAAAGCCGAACTACTTCCGTTCGTCCGCGCGATCGCGCAGAAAGCGGACGCGGTAGACGACGCGTGTCTGCACCGCGAATACGACGAACAGAAGCAGTGGAATTTTGGCATCGACGTGATCAAGCGGATGGGATTCGATTTCGAACACGGGCGGCAAGACAAGTCAGTCCATCCATTCACGACCCACTTTGGGTTGGGCGACACGCGCATCACGACCCGCGTCGACAAGCAGTTTTTGCCGATGGCGCTCTTCGGCACCATTCACGAGACGGGGCACGCGCTGTACGACATGGGCTACCGCGTCGAACTAGACCGCACGCCGCTTGAAGGCGGCGCGTCGCTTGGCGTGCACGAATCGCAATCGCGGTTGTGGGAAAATGTCGTCGGACGCAGCCGCGGTTTTTGGAAATTCTACTTTCCGCGCCTGCGCGCCGAATTTCCGCAGGCACTGCACGACCAGGATGTCGAATCGTTCTATCGCGCGATCAACAAAGTGCAGCCGTCGTTCATCCGCGTGGAGGCAGACGAGGTGACGTACAGTCTGCACATCCTGCTGCGGTTTGAGTTGGAGAACGATCTGGTCGAACGCAAGTTGAAGGTTGCCGATTTACCGGAGGCGTGGAACGCCAAGATGCGCGAGTACCTCGGCATCACGCCGCCAGACGACGCACAGGGCTGCTTGCAGGATATCCACTGGTCGATTGGCAGCATCGGCTATTTCGCGACCTACTCGCTCGGCTCGATCTTTTCGGTGCAGTTGTTCGATCAAGCGGTGCGCGACATTCCGTCGCTGCCAGCGCAGATCGAGCAAGGAGAATTTGGAGGATTGTTGGCATGGCTGCGGACGAACCTGCACCAGCACGGGCGCAAGTTCACACTGGATGAACTAGCCAAGCGCATAACCGGCGAGCCATTGCAAACAAAATCCTACATGCGGTATCTGAAGCGCAAGTTCGGGGAGATTTACGGATTGTAGAAATACGCGTGCGCAGCAGACGTTGCGCCCAACGTCTGCTGCGCACGTTTTTAATTTATTCGGACTGAGAATCCACTCTTGGTATTCGTTCTGCAAACTGCAATTACACACGTCTTCCGCGGTCTTGAGAATATCGTCGCTGGTAGCGATCTTGTAGCGATAGCGCTGAAAGTAGGTTTGCAGAAACTTGAAGAAGAGCGCGTCGCCCATTTTCGTGCGGATCGCATCGTAGAACAAGGGACCCTTGCCGTAGACAATCGCGCCGTACGTCGCTTCGTCGTATGCCGCGACGGGTAGATTGACTGGCATGTCCTGTCCCGCGTTCTTCGCCCGGTTGTACAGTCCTATAAAATTGTTGCGCATGACTTGGTGCGCCGCGTCTTTGCCGTACAGATCCTCTTCGTAGATCAGCGCGCTGTACTGCGCCAGCGCCTCGTCCACCCACGGCTGGTTCACCTGATCGTCCCCGACCATGCCGTACCACCACTGATGCGACACCTCGTGCGCGGTCGCAAATTCAAAGTACTGGCGATTGCGCGGATCGCGGTACAGACTGCGCGCGACGACGACCAGCGTTGGATACTCGATGCCGCCGGCGGTCGTCGGCGTCTCCACCACGTCGAACTTGCGGTACGGATACGTCCCAAAATTATTCTGGAAAATGCGGAGCGCGTCGGTAGCGAATTGAAGCGCGCTTTTACCGGCATCCGCATCTGCCGGATCGTACCACGAATTGACCGTTGTTTCGCCGAGCGTCGCGCTGGTCTTTTGCAGCTGCGCCGACACGTTCAGATCGAAATCGCGCATCGGCGCGCCGACGATGTGCCACGTGGTCGTGCCGTTGTTATTGTCGTCCTTGCGGGTGGTGGTACCAGATGCGATCACCGTCATCGTCGTTGGCACCGTCATCGTCACCGCGTAGAGCGACGCATCGGCGTAGACCAGATCGCCATACGCCGGCGGCAGCTCGGTGTGCCAGCCCTGCGAATCGTAGGCGGGAATGAGCGGATAGACCGTCGGCATTGTCGTGACGCTGTCGGTCGCGGTGAAATCGGCGTAATGCCCGGTGCTGTCGCGTGGAACCGTCACGACAAAATCGAGATGAAGGTCTGCCTCGGCGCGAGGCGCGAGCGGCTGGCTCAACCCGACGCGCAGCGCCGTGTTTTGCGTCTCCAGCGTCGCGGACGCCGCCGCACCGTCGACCGAGAGATGACTGACCGAAATCTTGCCGCCGGAATCAGGATAATTGGCAAACAGGCGAAAATAGATTTCGTTGAGCGGCGCCGACTGGTGGTTGAAGAAACGCACGTCCTCAACGCCGGTGAGCGTCGGCGTCGCCGGATCGTACTGGAGCGTCAGATTGTATCGTGTTGGATGGTCAAGCTGAGCGAGGTCGTTCTGATCGGCTGTAATGAGCGCCGGCTTGTACTGCGCCAAATCGTCGACGACGGCGGTAGGCGCGGGCGTCGATGTGATCGGCGCAACTGGCGAGCACGCGGTGATGAGCAAAAGAACGACGATCCAGAAGCGGCGGATGAACTTGAGCATCGGCTCGTATTCCTATAAGCAAAAGCCCGCCTCGGCGATGAGACGGGCATGCTTGAATCGTGTTTCTAGAGTTAAGCGGCGGGAGGAACAGATTCCGTCTTCTTGGCGGACACAAATTTCATCATCTTGGTGCCGCAAGACGAGCATACGCCTTGCATCGCGTGCTTGCCATTCTTCAGGATGACTTCCTTCGCATCCTTCATAGGTTTCTGCGCTTTTTCCTTCACGCAGTAAGCCATGATGACTTCGTCTGCCATTTTCGGTGTGCCTCCTTTTTGGCGTAAATCGGCTGGCGGTAGCCGAAGGGTTTTGGATACTGTGACAACGCCATTCTAGCATCAAACCAAGCCATTGGCAAATCGTAAGACGGACGTTCGCTTTGACATAAGCGGCAAGCCTGCGAAGGTTTCACGCGCGCAAAAAGCCAATGCCCGAAGAGACGAAATAGAAACTCAGTCCGATCAAGAACACGCCGCAGACGATCAGGATGCCGCGATAGACGCGGTCGCTCATCGCGCGTCTGCCCGTCGCGACGATGAACGCGACGACGTTGTTCCACACCCAATCGGCAAGCGTATGTCCGATGTAGAACGCGACGATGCCGGCAAGCCCAAACGCGCGGAAGGAGATCAGGTACGCTGCGCCGACTGTCGCCCACCACAGGAGCCAGTACGGATTTGTGATGGTTGCCAGTACGCCGGCGATGATTGGACTGTCGGATGCACCGCGGCTTGGAAGAGTCTGCGCCACGTTAAGCGAGACTTGACCCTGCCACGCGCGGCGAACGATTCCCAGTCCCATCCACAGCAGAAACAATCCACCGAGCAAACCGATTGCGCCGGCAACCGCGTTCTGCTTGAGCAGATCGCCCAGTCCGAAGTAGAGCGCGACGACCATGACCAATTCCAGCAGTGCGTGCCCAATCGTAATCAGCGGACCGGCGATAAAGCCGCGGCGCGCCGTTTCGGTGACGATGAGCGTCGTCACGGGACCCGGCATCATTGCGCCGCTAAATCCAATGATCCACCACGAGCCAGCCAATAGCAGTAATTGCAACATTGCGCCTCCACCTGTCAAGATTGCGAGCATCGACGTTGAAACGCGCTGTATCATAGCACGATTCGAGCGGCGCGCCAAACTCAATTTGCCAGAACCGCCCATCTGTGCTATAATGCGCCCACGCTCGAAAAGGTAACATTTTGGAAGGGAGAAGCGCATGGCGCTAAGAAAGGCGGAGAAGACCGCCATCATGGAAAAGTACCATACCCACGCGAACGATACTGGTTCGCCCGAGGTACAAATAGCCCTTCTGACCACCCGCATCAATCAGCTCGTCGAACACCTGAAGGGACACAAGCAAGACAATCACTCCCGGCGCGGTCTGCTCAAGATGGTAGGCGAACGCCGGCGGCACTTGCGGTATCTCAGCAAAAAGGATGCAGCCCGCTACAAGGAAATCGTGGAGAGACTCGGGTTGCGCAAATAGCCAGTCAATGACGAGTAGATGCGGAGCGCGGCGAACCCATCTACTCGTTTGTTTGTAATCGCTCAACTGTGCGCGGGTCATCAACCCTCGCACAGTTCCACACCCGCCCCGGGAGGAACAGGAATTGGAGAGTGCGCCTGCGGCGTCAGTGGAGAGTGGTCAGTGAATAGTGAACAGAAAAATCCTGATCACTGACCCCTACCCACTGACCACCGGCTCAGTCTCCAGTCCCTGACCTCCAATGTGGGCATCTAGTCTTCTAGTCCGATAGTCTGATAGTCGAACGGTCACGCCGCGTGGCAATTCGACTAGGCGACTATGCGACTGGTTGACCACCCGACTAACTTGGAGGTTTTTGTTTTATGAACGACAGTCACAGCTTTACCACAGCATTTGGCGATGGCGAAATCACCATCGAGACCGGCAAACTCGCCGGGCAGGCGAACGGCGCAGTCACCGTCCGCCACGGCGATACGGTCATCCTCGCGACCGCCACGGCGGCGCAAGAGCCGCGCCCCGGCGTCGACTTTTTCCCGCTCACGGTCGACTACGAAGAGCGACTCTACGCGGCAGGCAAAATCCCCGGCAGCTTTTTCAAACGCGAAGGACGTCCGGGCGAGAATGCCATCCTGCTCTGCCGCCTCACCGACCGCCCCCTGCGCCCGATGTTCCCCAAAGGTTTCCGTAACGATGTCAACATCGTCATCACCGCGCTCAGCGCGGACCAGGAACATTTCATCGACATTCTGGCGATCATCGGCGCGTCCGCCGCGTTGACGATCAGCGACATTCCCTTCAACGGTCCCGTCGGCGCGGTGCGCGTGGGATACATCGACGGACAGTTTGTCTTCAACCCCACTTCATCGCAGATGGACAAATCGATTCTCGATCTGCGGCTCGCCGGCACGAAGGACGCCGTCATTATGGTCGAAGCCGGCGCGGAAGAGGTCACCGAAGAGTTGATGCTCGACGCGCTGCAAAAGGGACACGAGACGATGCAGGCGGTGATCGCGCTGCAAGAAAAAATGCGCGCGGAACTCGGCAAGCCGAAGAAAGACGTCGCGCTGCACCTGCTGTCCGACGAACTCAAGAACGCGGTCAAGGAAAAACTCAATGGGCGCATCACCGCGACGATCAAAGAGCGCGGCGTCAAATCCGAACGCAACGAGGCGATGGACGCGCTCAAGAAAGAAATGGTCGATGCGCTCACCGGCACGTACGAGCCAACCGACATCGCGGAAGCATTCGACTATCAGGTCAAGTCCGATCTGCGCGCGATGGTGCTGAACGAACAGCGCCGCGCGGACGGTCGTGATTACACCACGATTCGTCCCATTACCGCCGAAGTCGGCTTGCTGCCGCGGGCGCACGGTTCAGGATTGTTCACGCGCGGCGAGACGCAGGTGTTGACCATCGCCACGCTCGGCATGCCAAGCGAATCGCAGCGCATCGATTCGCTGTCGGCGGAAGAAGAAAAACGCTACATGCACCACTATAACTTTCCGCCGTACTCGGTCGGCGAGGCGCGTTCGTCGCGCGGACCGGGTCGCCGCGAGATCGGACACGGCGCGCTGGCGGAGCGCGCGCTCGTCAGCGTGATTCCAGACTCGAGCGAATTTCCGTACACCATCCGTCTGGTCTCCGAAGTGATGTCGTCCAACGGCTCGACTTCAATGGCAAGCGTGTGCGGATCGACGCTGGCGCTGATGGACGCGGGCGTGCCGATCAAAGCGCCGGTCGCCGGCGTCGCGATGGGTCTCATCACCGAAGGCGACCGCTACGCCATCCTGACCGACATCATCGGTATGGAGGATTTTCTCGGCGATATGGATTTCAAAGTCGCCGGCACCGCGGAAGGCATCACCGCGCTGCAACTCGATCTGAAATTGCAGGGCGTTCCGCCGGAACTGCTGCACAAGGCGATGATGCAAGCGCGCGACGCGCGCCTCTTCATCCTCGACAAGATGCTCCAAACGATGCCTGAACCGCGCACCGATATTTCGCAATACGCGCCGCGCATCACCGTGACCAAGATCGATCCAGAAAAGATCGGCGCGCTGATCGGACCGGGCGGCAAGAACGTCCGCAAACTGCAAGAAGAGTTCGGCGTCAAAGTGGACATTGAGGAAGACGGCACCGTGTTCATCGCCTCGGCAAGCCGCGAAGGAACGTTGATGGCGATGGAGCGCATTCGCGGAATGACCGAGACGCCCAAAGTCGGCAACATCTACACCGGCAAAGTCGTCCGCGTCGAAGAGTTTGGCGCGTTCGTCGAACTCGCGCCGGGCGTGGACGGCATGGTGCACAAATCGCAACTCGCCGATTTTCCGGTGAACAACGTGCGCGACGTGGTCAAGCTGGGCGACGAAGTGATGGTGATGGTGACCGGCATCGACGACGCCGGCAAGATTCGCCTGTCGCGTCAAGCCGTGTTGGAAGGATGGACGGTCGAACAGGCACAAGAACGCGACCGCGGTCCGCGTGGCGGCGGTGATCGCGGCGGCGACCGGGGACCGCGGCGCAGCGGCGACCGCGACCGGCGTCCGCGCGACGATGATCGCGGCGGGCGCAGCAACTATCGCCCGCGACGATAAGACATCTTGAGTAGGGGCGAAGCACCCTGGCATGGCTGTGGCGTGACTGTGGCGCAGTTCGCCACAGCCACGTTCCCGCCAGGGCAAGTGTGCTTCGCCCCTATCTGTATTGACCAACGATGATCGATGAAATCGAAACCCAGCCCTGGCACAAGACGACTGCCCAAGTCTTGCGGGAACTGGGCACCGACCCGCAAAAAGGACTGACGGCTGCCCAGGTTCAGCAGCGCGTTGCCGAATTTGGTCCCAACAAACTGAACGAAGGCAAAGCGATTTCTCCGCTGGCGCTCTTCGCGGAACAGTTCACCGATTTCATCGTCCTCACGCTCATCGCCGCGGCGATCGTCTCTGGCTTTCTGGGCGAATGGCTGGACGCCACCGCGATCGTCGGCATCGTCATCCTGAACGCGATCCTCGGTTTCGTCCAAGAATATCGCGCCGAACGCGCGCTTGCCGCGCTCAAACAACTCGCCGCGCCAACCGCGCAGATTATGCGCGATGGCGAATTGCAAAGCATCCCCAGCGTCGACCTTGTGCCCGGCGATCTAATCCTCCTTCGCTCCGGCGACCTCGTCCCTGCCGACGCGCGTCTCATCGACGCGTACATCCTCAAAGTGGAAGAAGCCGCGCTGACCGGCGAATCGTCGTCGGTGGAAAAATCGCCGATCGAATCTCTGGACGCCGAGACGACGATAGCGGATCGCGTCAACATGGCGCACGCCGGCACTGTCGTCGTACAGGGGCGCGGGCGCGCGGTGGTCACCTCGACCGGCATGAAGACGGAACTGGGGCGCATCGCCGGACTGGTCGAGCAAATCCAAGAAGAAGAAACGCCGCTGCAAAAACGGCTCGACCAGGTGGGACGGTTCATCGTCTACCTGACGATCGTGATCGTCGCCATTATCTTCGTCTTTGGAATCTTGCGCGGCGACAATCCGGTAGAAATGTTTCTCGTCGCGGTCAGTCTCGCGGTGGCAGCGGTGCCAGAAGGTCTGGCGGCGGTCGTCACGATCGCGCTCGCGCTGGGAATGCGGCGGATGGTGCGCCGCCACGCGCTGATTCGGCGGCTGCCCGCCGTCGAAACGCTCGGCGCGGCGACTATCATTTGCTCCGATAAAACCGGGACGCTGACCGAGAACGAATTGACCGTCCGCGAAGTCGTGCTGCCAGACCGCGTTCTCACCGTGACCGGCGAAGGATTCTCGACGGTTGGAGAATTCCGACTGAACGATCAGCCGATCCGCCCGGAAGAGGACGCGCACTTGCAACTCGCGCTGAGCATCGGCGCGCTGTGCAACACGTCCGAGCTGCAAGCGCTGGACGACACGCACTTTCGCGTTATCGGCGATCCAACGGAAGGCGCGCTGCTGATTGCCGCGAAAAAAGCCGGGCTGGACGCCGAACAGATCCACGACTATAACTTTGTTACTGAACTGCCTTTCGACGCGACGCGCAAGCGAATGACGACGATTTACGAACGGACCGTCGAGACGTTCGAAGGTGGAATCGAACCGGTGGCGTTTGTCAAGGGCGCGCCGGATACGGTCATTCCGCTGTGCACGCAGATTCGGAACAACGGCAAAACGGTCGCGCTCGCTCCGGCAATGCGCGCGGAATTGCTGAAAACCAACGCGCGGCTCGCCGCGCAAGCTCGCCGTTTGCTCGCGGTTGCGTATCGCCGGCTCGATTCCACGGATGACCTCACGGTGGGATCAGTCGAGCGCGATCTCGTTTTTGTCGGCTTGATCGGGATGATCGATCCGCCGCGCGCAGAAGCCAAAGCCGCGGTCGCGCAGGCGCTGCGCGCCGGCATCCATGTGGCGATGATCACCGGCGACCATCTGGAAACCGCGCTCGCGGTCGCGCGCGATCTCAACATCAGCACGTCAGACGCGAACGGCGCGCTGACCGGCGCGCAGTTGGAGCGTCTCACCCAAAAGGAACTCGAGGCGCGCGTGCTGGATACGCACGTCTACGCGCGGGTCTCGCCGGAAGACAAATTGCGGATCGTGCGCGCGCTTAAAGCGCGCGACCAAATCGTCGCGATGACCGGCGACGGCGTCAACGACGCGCCCGCGCTAAAGGAAGCGCAGATCGGCATTGCGATGGGCATCAACGGCACCGATGTCGCGAAAGAGGCGTCCGATATGGTGCTGCTGGACGACAACTTTGCCTCCATCGTCGGGGCTGTGCAAGAAGGGCGCGCGATCTTCGACAATATCCGCAAATTCATTCACTTTGTCTTGTCGCACAACATCGGCGAAGTGCTGGCAATGTTCGTCGCCACGATGGTCGGTTTGCCACTGCCGCTTCTGCCGATTCAGATTCTCTGGATCAACCTCGTCACGGATAGTCTGCCTGCGCTCGCGCTGGGCGTGGAGCAAGCCGAGCCGGGGATTATGGAGCGTCCGCCGCGCGCGGCGGACCAGCGGCTTTTTCCCAACCCCATGGTCGCGCTCATTCGCTTTAAGGGGTCGCTACTCGCGATTTTAACGCTAGCCCCGGTTGCGCTCGAGTATTTGAGCAGCGGTAACCTTGCCCGCGCGCAGGCGGAAGCATTTACCACGTCGATTCTGGCGCAAAATGTTCAGGCGTTCAACGTGCGAAGCAATCGTCTCTCGATTTTCCAACTGGGCGTGTTCACGAACCGGTACTTGATCGGCGCGTTTGCGCTGGTCGTGATTACGCTGCTCATTTTGTTGTACGTCCCGGTTCTCCAGCCGATTTTCCAAACCGCGCCGCTCGCCATGGAGGACTGGGCGGTTGTCGGCGTTTTCGCGCTGCTGCCGCTCGTTGTGATGGAGATCGTCAAGTTCGTCTGGCGCGCGCGGGAGAAAAAATAAAACGACGAACGACCGATGACGGAAGAGACGCATTCGTCACTCGTCATCCGTCCTCTGTCGTCCGTCAGGGGTTTACTATGCGCGTACACGTAAAATTCTTCGCCATCTTCCGCGAGAGGGTTGGCGTAAAAACAGAATGGACCGAGATTTCCGATGGCACGACGGTCGAGTCATTGTGGCAGCAGTACGCTGCGCGCAGCGCACGTCTTGATAGCGTGCGCGCTGCGTACGCGGTAAATCAGAAACTCGTCAAGCCGGATCAGGTCTTGCGCGACGGCGATGAGGTCGGCTTTTTGCCGCCGGTCAGCGGAGGGGCGAAGACCTTGAACCGCAAAATCACGAAGAGCGCGAAGAAGAACAAGAAAGATACTGGGCGTTCTTCGCACCTTCGCGGTGATGCCTTCATCACGCGCACGCCGCTTGATTTGAACGCGCTGGTGGCGCGCGTCGCATTTCCGGGCGCGGGCGCAATCCTGACATTCAGCGGCGTCGTCCGCGACAACGCACACGGCAAAGCCGTCAGGCATCTGGAGTACGAGGCGTATCCGGAGATGGCGGAGCAAACGCTGCACGACATTATCGCCGAGATTCACGAACGCTGGCGCGACGCGCGCGTCGCGATGGCGCATCGCATCGGCAAGTTGAAAATCGGCGAGCCAAGTCTCATCATCGCAGTCGCCGCGCCGCATCGCCCGGAGGCGTACGCCGCTTCGCGTTACGCCATCGAGCGCGTCAAGGCGGTCCTGCCGGTGTGGAAGAAGGAATTTGCGTCTGACGGCGACCATTGGGTGGAAGGTCCGGTCGCCGGGGAAACGCCGCCGGAAAAAGCGGAGGAAATCGCGCGCGAGGGATAGTCGATTTAGGGTTTATGATTTTCTGAATTCAGATGAAACGGGGCAGGAGATTCACTCCTGCCCCGTCGTTTATGCGTCCCAGGAAAACTTGCGGACGAAAGGCGGGATCGCCTTGACCGCGCCGATCGTAGCGGTCTTGTCGCCTAGCGGACCGCCGTACCACGCTTCGGCTTCCACCATGCCGGCGAGAATCCACGGCGCGACGGAAAAGAGATAATCTGGAATCGGCTGACCGTTGGAGAATACGCCGGCCTGAAACCATTCGTACATCTCAGCGTGAAACTGCGCGTGATACGCTCCATCGCATTTAGGATAGCGGCGGTCGTCTGCCGAACCGTAAATCCATCCGCCTTCGCCGCCAATCATCGGCAGCACCAAGCCGATAATGTCGTACATCCACTGGGCGAACTCGATCAGATTCAGCACGGCGGTATCGTCGTCCAGAATGGTCGCTTGCGGGTGATCCTTCTGATTCAGCGGATCGTACGGATATGCCGGCGGATGATTGACGCCATAGTTGTGCAAGGCAAAGAACGCGCGGTTGAAAATGTCCGTGCGTCCGCCGGCTTTCACCGCATCGAACGCGGCTTGAATCTCGTTTCTGGACAAGGTTTGCAAACCGGGATAACCGCCGGCATCGTAAACCTGCGCCGCCGCCGCGCCCCACCGCGGACCATAGATCGATAGATAATTGGAAGGCGTGTGCCCGCCCGTCCACTCGCGGCTGTCGCCCGGTTCGTTGTAAATCTGGATGTACGCCGGGATATTGTGCTTTTTGATGTTCTGCACGAACGCGACCCAGTTCGGCGTACCGCCGTTGATGAGGCACTTGGGGCGAATGACCGGCATGATACCGGCATTCCAAGCCGCGACGGCGACCTTCTCCGCTTGCATCGCGTCGCCGGCGTAGAACAGCGCCCACTTGATCCCCAGCTCGACCATCTTCGGAATGTACGTCGCGAGCGTATTGTCGCCCAAGTCCAGCGCAAAGTGAATGCCGCGTCCGTTGTCATTGGCGGGACGTGGAAACTGGTTGAGCGGGAGCGCGCTCGCTGGACGCGTCGCCGGCGGCAGCGGCGTGTACCACGATGGCGCGGGGGATGAAGGAGGCATGGGCGGCGTGCCAGGCGCGGTCGGAACCGGCGGCGTGGGCGGCGTTTGTTGTTGCGGCGGCGTTGGTGGCGCGCTCGGAACGGCGGGCGGTGGAGCCGGAGGCGGTGTCGCTGGTGGCGCTGGACTTGGCGCAGGCGCGGCAGTATCGGGAATCGTCAACACTTGACCCGGCTTGATCAAATTCGGATTCGCGATGTTGTTCGCGGCGGTGATCGCGGCGACGGTTACGCCAAATTTCCGCGCGATGGCGGACAAGGTGTCGCCGCTCTGGACGGTGTACGATTGCGGCATAGCTGTCCTCCTACGACCCGGTCTTCACCGGAATGTTCAACACCTGACCGGGTTTGATGAGACTTGGGTTCGCGATGTTGTTCGCCACGACGATTGCCGCGACCGTCACGCCGAATTTGCGCGCGATGGCGTAGAGCGTGTCGCCGGACTGGACGGTGTATGTGATCGTCGATGGCGCGGAAGGCGGCGCGGGTTGTGTTGGCGGCGGAGGAGTGGTTGGTTGACTCGGCGCGCTGGGCGGCGCGGGAGGCGGCGGCTGATTTGCGCCGGGCGGCGTCGATGTGGAAGGCAGCGTCGGCGGCTGAATGACGACGGGCGCGGGGCTGCCGCCTTGTGCGATGTAATCGCGAATCTGCATCACGCTGCCCATTCCAAACGATCCGTTCTGCCCCCAGCCGTTCATCGCAAAGATCGCCGCGCCGATAACGTAATCGTCCTTCTGCAATTCGTTGTCGTACCAACTTAACGTCGATACGTAGCCCGAGGCGTTGGTGAACTTGCTCCAACCGCATTGCGGCTTGTTGCCCGCGCCCGCGCCGCCATCGATGCCGGTTTCGGTGATGACGATCTGACGACGCGCGTCGGCGGGCAGCGTGTCCATCACGCGGCGATACCGCAGGCAGAGCCAGGTCGATTGATTATCCATCGTCGGCGAACTATATTCGTGGAGCGAGAGCAAATCGCAGTGGCGCAAGCCATCGGCGAGGTATTGCCAGAGGTCTAGTTCGGGGTTGCCGGTCGCGAAGGAATAGGCGCACGATACGAAACCGGCGGCGCGCATCAGGTCGCCCCAGCGCGCGTAAAAGCGTGCGAGTTTTTGCGCGTCGTCCGGTGACTGGACGACCGACTCGTTATAGCCCATCCACGCGTCGTAGATGCCGCGCATCTGCTCGGCTTCGGCTTGCATCGCCGCGAAGAATTGCTCCGCGCGTCCTTCGGGGTCATCGAGAAAAATCTGCTGGCTGTCGTCCACGTAGTGCCGCCCGATGAGGAAGGTGTTGGGCGATACCTGCTTTGCCGCGCGCCAGGTATCGGCTTTGTGCTCCATCGAGACGACGATGCGCGGCTGCGCGGTGGAAAGGTAACCGGGCACGTCGATGCCGCCGAGCGAGATGAGATAGATTCCGAGTTTGCTCTTCATAGTCCCCCCTGCGATGCCTCAGAATGTTGGCGCAATGCTACCCCAGGCGCGCGAAATAGTCAATAGGGGGCAACGCGACAAGCCGATTGACTTTCTCATCGGTTCGCGATATATTCCCGGCGATTTTCTTGTCGAGGTGAACAATGGCTGACGAGACCGAAAACTGCGCGTTCTGCAAGATCGTCGCCGGAACCGCGCCCGCGTATCGAATTCACGAAGACGAACTGTCGCTGGCGATACTGGACATCAATCCATTCGCCAAAGGACACGTCCTGGTGATCTCAAAGCGACACACCCAGTGGTGGCATGAGTTGAATGCGGACGAGACCGCGAGTCTCTTCAAGACCGCCAATCTGGTGGCGAACAAAATGATGAAGGCGTTCTCGCCCGAATTCGTGCTGATGTTCGCGCGCGGCAGACGGATTCCGCACACGCACATTTTCCTAGTTCCGACTTTTCGCGGCGACTTGCTCGACCGATTTTTCAATGCGCTGGAGAAGATTCAGGAATCGCCGCAGGACCTAGCGCGGCTTAAAGACGCGGCGGCAATGGAGCAAGCGGCGCAGCAGTTACGCAGCGCGTAGGCGGCGACGGTGTGCACACGTTTTGACTTTCGGCTCACTCTGCGCTATAGTTGAATCGTAAGCTTGTCTTTGGCACGGGTAGTCCACTGAACGTTCCTTGAGGCGACGACGCTGCGTCTGTGCCCGTGTACCGAATGTTTCCGATCGCGCGTGTCATCGGAACAACTCGTGCGTTTCCGCGAATGGTTTGACGAAAAGGAAAACAAAATGGGACAGAAACAGGGCGCGGAGCAGCCAGGTCATCTGGAACAGCAACAAGAGCAACGACGGCGACAACAGCAACAAGAGCAGCAGCAACTGGAACAACAACAGGAACAAAAGCGGAAACGGCAACAAGCCGAACAGAAACAATTGGAGCAGCAGCAGGAACAGAAGCGGAAGCTGCGACAAGAGGAACAGAAACAACTGGAGCAACAAGAGGAACAGAAGCGGAAGCTGCGACAAGAGGAACAAAAACAACTGGAGCAACGAGAAGAACAGAAACGGAGACAGCCAAAGCCGTAGCCGCGCGATTACCTGAACCGCAACGGCAAGAACTCCGCGCTGCGGCTATCCTGTGAAGATTGTTTCGCCGGTAATCGTTCGGACGCTTTGACTCTTCAACTAATCCGCACTACATTTGTATTGTAAGCTTGTCTTTGACCACGGGTAATCTGACGAACGTGACTTGAGGCAATGAATGCCGCGTCCTTGCCCGTGTACCGAATATTTCCGATTTACTGCACCTGCTGCTGGGCGCGCGTCCTTTGAATATGCATTGGACGCGCGGTAGGCGGCAGGTGTTTTGTTCCTGCGAGCATTTACGTCGCTGCGCTTTCGATGTATAATTGATGCCAGGTGAGGTGCAATATGATTCACGTTCAGGTCGAAGAAGGATATCGCTTAACCGTTCCCAAGAAATTGCGCGGCAAACTGAGAATTGGCGACAAGATGCTGGTGAATGTGGACCGGTCTGGTCGCATCGTCCTACTTTCAGAAGAACGGATTCGAGCTACTCTCAAACGCACGGCGGGGCTTTGGCACGCGCGAAAGGATCTTCCCGCCGACGGGGTGAAATACGTCAATCGACTGCGCCGCGGTCAACGCTTGAAACGGTCGGGAGTGACCCGCCATGCAGCTCGTTGATACTGACGTTTTGATCGATCACTTTCACGGCGTTACAGCGGCGACTGAATATATTGCCAGTGCCTTGCTTGCCGACGGCGAACTATTCATTTCTGCCATATCAGTATCGGAGATTCTTGCCGGGATGAGAAAAGGCGAGGAGGCGGATACAGAAGAACTACTTGCACTATTTACGATTCAACCGGTAGGCGAAGCCGAAGCACGCGCGGCTGGCATGTATCTGAATCAGTTCGCGCAAACACACCGATTGGAACTGGGCGATAGCATTGTTGCGGCAACCGCCCGGGTTCTGGGCGCAGAATTGATCACACGCAACGTCAAGCATTATCCAATGAGCGACATTGTGATTCGAGCACCTGAGCGCGGACGGAAGAAACGATGATCCACCATTCGTTGAAAATCGACACCGCTCGGCACCTGCTGTTTGCCGCGCGTACTGAACGCGCGGCGAGCGGCAGGTGTCGTTCTATTGTGCTCATATGGCTGATCGCAAAGGGAGGAAACTAGAATGCCAAACAAAATGCACCACCAAGTCGAAAGTTTTCAGAAGGCAATTGCATTTGCTCTCGAGGCAGTGTCCGGAGTTGCCGACGAGTCCTTGAAGGTTGTTGCTTTCCAGGTTATATTGCAGAGATTACTTACATTTGACGATGCAAAGCTCATAGAAGAGAAAACACTGCGCGAGAAACCGCATCCCTATCAAGCAACCGCAAAAGAAAAAGATAAGAGACCAAAAGGACCAAAAGGCCGTGTGGAAGAACTCATAAAAGAAGGTTTCTTTAGCCAGAAAAGGACGTTGGCAGATATAAGAAAGGAACTTGAGCGTCACACTTGGTATCACCGTGTAGAAGACTTGGGTCCAACATTAGTACGTATTGTACAAGAAAAGAAACTGCGACGAATCAAAGAACCGGAGAAGGAAGGCGGCAAACTCGCTTGGAGATACTCGAATTGGTAGGATAATCAAATGCCAACAAAGAGAAAACGTTCAAATCCGTCTGAACCAAAGGTCTCGGATCAGATAGGACACTTCCTATTAGAATCCGAAAGAATAGCTGACCAAGCCAAACGCGCAAAAAAATCCTTGACAGGAAACAATGCTAGTGCAGAGCGTTTCCACAACTGTCGAGCTCAAGCATTTCGCGCGTTCAAAGAAATGAAGATCATTCTGGATCCTTTTGCTACTCCGAGTCTCGAGAGAACTCTCGCTGATATGGAAAAGCAGTTGACAATTTTGTTGGGCCCGAAAGTACCGATGGCAGATAGAAGGGAGATAAGGAGGGAAATAGAATTTCTAGTAAAGACAGAAATAGAACCATCGCTTTCTTCGGTGAACCAAACAGAATTGGAATTCATACCAATAGAGATTGTGGATAGAAGCAGGGGTTATGTTGTCAATACCGCTCGTCAGATAAATAATTGTTTCCACGGGGAATGCTTCGATGCATGTGGGGTAATGATTAGAAAACTCCTCGAAACGCTCATAATAGAAGTGTTCGAAAAGAAAGGCATTGCCAGCATCATCAAAGACGGTAGCAGTAATTATCTTATGCTTACAGACTTGGTGAGTAAACTGCTCAATACTCCTGAAACGCCGGTCGGAAGAACTACTCGGAAAGAGTTGCCTATGATTGCTGTTGTTCTAAACAACTGTGCTCACAACAGGGCGTTTAACATCAGCAAGACTCAACTTATTCAGAATAAGACTACAATTGTGATTGCAGTACAGGAGTTAATGGGACTGTGGGATGTTCGTAATCCTTGATATAGAAAAAGAGTCACCTTCGACTCCGCCTTCTCCGCCATCGAATGAATTCGACGGCTACCATGCACGAAACCTGTGGAATGTGTCAATAGGTTTGAGACAACTCGCTCTGGAATTTACTGAACTGG